>Ga0163219_100082_pt1 | contig 23411 bp, 23 predicted proteins | sample MSEWel2016_04_06_FD_113150 | JGI IMG/M metagenome (GOLD analysis project Ga0163219, IMG submission 113150) | Subsurface microbial communities from deep shales in West Virginia, USA - MSEEL Well Study Marcellus 3H_2016_04_06 ...
ATACTATACCTCATATTCTCTATCAGGGTTGTTAATAGTCGTCCCTGAATAAGCAATTGGAATTCAGGAACTGTCAACAAGGCCGATCAGATGGTGTGTAGAACGCTTTAGATAGCCGAATACGTTTATGAACAATATGGGAGCAAGTTCATTATCGTAGTGTAAATATATAGCATATCTGGCAGGATCGGTCCCGGACAATGACATCATGACCCGTATAGTGGATTCTTGAATGGGGGAGAATTCACGGCCCGTGCAAATCAATTTGCCTTCGGGAAGATAATTAGAGATCTGAGATAGATTACCTGCTAATGGGGATGCAGGTCTGCACAGAAGCATGTAAATTATGCCTGGGTAAAAAGCAAAGAGTGCTGCTTCCGGTTTCTCAGCAGGATCATTTCCTCAAAAAACAAACACGTATCTGAAATACATGATAAGTTTGATCTGACAGGGATGTGATTAATATTAGAAGAAGTCGAACTGCAATTAGCGTAGAGATTCTGAGGGCTGCCATGGAAGGAGCAAAAAAGACACATATCGTATATCGTGCAAACCTGAACTTCGAGGTTGTTAACAGATACCTTGCCATGCTGGAGGAAAAAGGACTGATCGAGAAAAAAGAAAACCTCTACCAGACAACCGAAAAGGGAAAAGAGTTCCAGGAGATTGCAAGAGAGTTAGGATTGTAATCTTACTACTTTTATCCAATGGATTAGCGTCATTGGTCCGGTACATTGTAAGACTTATCACGTTGAAACGATTCCAATATTCTTTCGCAAATCAATTATCAGTGTGCAATCACGTCTATTTTCATAAAAACGGTGTTTTCTGTCCTCAATAAGTTTTTAACTTATAGCAGTATTAAGAGTACTGACTTTCAATATATGCCTATTATTCTCACAAACTCAAAAAATTAAAGGGAGACCACGCTTATGCTGGAGATCAATAATCTAACTGTCGAAGTCGGAGGTCGCAGAGTACTAAAAGGTGTAGACCTTGACGTCGAAGCCGGCCACACCAATGTTCTTTTCGGGCCTAATGGAGCAGGCAAGTCCGTTCTTCTTATGACACTGATGGGATTCAGTGGCTACAAAGTTGTGGACGGAGAAATCATTTTCAAGGGAGAAGACATCACCAACCTGTCAGTATCCCAGAGGGCACAGATGGGCATGGGCATTATGACCCAGAGACCCCCGAACCTTAGTGGTGTCAAACTTCAGGACCTGCTGGGAGTTATCTCAAATGACCTCAGCGATACTAAAGAACTTGCAGAATCAGTCGACATGATACGCTTTTTCGATCGAGACATCAATGTAGGTTTTTCCGGCGGAGAAATAAAGAGATCCGAGCTCCTGCAGCTCTCGGCACAGAATCCCGACTTTTTGCTGCTGGATGAGCCGGAATCAGGAGTAGACCTTGCAAGCATTGAGCTGCTGGGGACCACAATCAACAAGCTGCTCACAAAAAATTGCAAATGCCCGGGAGAGAGGTGCAAGCACGGGAAATCCGCACTCGTGATCACACATACCGGACAGGTGCTCGATTATATGCAGACTGACAGGGCCTACATCCTTTGTAACGGAACTGTAATGTGCTCAGGCAACCCACGTGAAATGCTCACCGAAATAAAAGAACAGGGATATCAGGAGTGTATCAAATGCAAGCTGATGGAGATATGAGAAAAAAAGCTGAAGATGCTCTCAAGAAGTCTGCCAGCTTTGGAGAAGATTTCGATCTTGAGGAATACGGTATTGCCACATCTGACGTACAGTATGCCGAAGATATGAAAGAGCTTGACGAAGATGATCAGAGAACACTCCTGAATGTCGGTTTTACTCCCGGAGAGGACAACAGATCCGGCAGCCTTATAATGATCGATAACGCCATTACCCATACATCCCTCCGCGAGAAGGATGCAGTTGAACTCATGTCCCTGAAGGACGCCATGAAAGTTCATGACTGGGTAAAGGATTATGCATGGAAACTTGTGAAGCCTGATGCTGACAAGTACACTGCAATGAGCTATCTGCAGGAAGCTGACGGTTACTTTATACGTGCTCCCGCCGGCAAGAAGTCAAAGATGCCTGTTCAGACATGCCTTCTCATAGGCTCGAAGCATGTTTCACAGACCGTACATAATATAGTAGTAGTCGAAGAAGGAGCAGAACTCGACGTCATCACCGGCTGCTCGACAAAACACGGAGTTGACAGGGGTCTGCATCTTGGGATTTCCGAAATGTATGTGAAAAAGGGTGCTACGCTGAACTTTACCATGATCCACAACTGGGCAGAAGAGATCGGAGTCAGGCCCAGAACAGTGGTACATGTGGAGGAAGGAGGTAAGTACATAAGCAACTATGTAACCCTCAAGCCCGTGAAATCCATCCAGTCCTATCCGACCGTTATACTGGAAGGCAAGGACGCCTTTGCAAGACTCAATACCATAGCTGTTGCACATCCGGGATCCGAACTTGACCTGGGAAGCAGGGTGATCTTCGAAGCCGAAGGAACATCCGCAGAGCTCATCTCAAGAACTATCACAACCGGTGGAGTATCCATCGCAAGAGGAGAAATGGTAGGTAACGCCAACGGTGCAAAAGGTCACCTTGAATGCCATGGCCTTGTGATCGGAGGGGGCACACAGAGGGCAATACCTATCCTGGAGGCAAACGTAGAGGATATCGAATTATCCCATGAAGCCGCAGTAGGACGTATTGCACGTGAACAGATCGAATACCTGATGGCTCGTGGCCTTTCAGAGGAAGATGCTGTGGGTATGATCGTAAGAGGTTTCCTTGATGTGGGAATACAGGGCATTCCCGACGAGCTCCAGGCGGACATCGACGAGACGATTGCCAAGATAGGAGAAAACGCAATATAATCTGTCTTGTATTTACATAAACATAGTTTTCATCAATATACGAGGATTTAAATGAATCAGAAATATGTGGCCATCTTTCTGGCTGCTATAATGGTACTGTCCATTTTTTCATATTTTGCTGCAAGTCTGATGGGCAATTCCAATGGAAATGGAGAACAGACTGATATTCAGGAAGACCTTGCAAATGCTCCGGGCTTTGAGACAATACCCGGGACAAAAATGCAACATGAGCTGAATTCCATAGAGGACGGGCTTGAAATTACACCTGACGGAGTTGCGGTGGTCTCTTATGTGGACTATTCAAGGGTCTACAATACTCCGCTCCAGGTAATGGCACCGAATATCACCGAGCTGTATTCGATCTACAACTCGATGATAGTGAAAAGATATTCCGCATACAGTGCTACAGGGGACTTTGCCTTTGAAGCGCATACGTTGAACCCTGAAGTCATCAATTTCGAGTATATGCTTACCGAAGACCCATACAACGGATACTACCTCCTGTCCCGTGGCGGAGAGTTGTATAATGTTGTCGGTACACCTATGCTGCTCGGACCAAGGGGTGCCCTTGAAGATGTAATCGATGTCGCATCCGGAACTAACGAGAGTTCAAGTGATTTCAACACAGCACTCCAGTATGTGGAACCGGGAGCAGAGTATTCGACACTTGTAAAAGGAGATGAGCTGGTGGACCAGTATTACCTTGAATACCGGAACATGAATGACGGAAATTACTCCAGGACAGAGGTGTTCGTCGAGCCGGACCAAAGCATCCTCAGCAATATCACCTCCATGGAAGCAAACAGTACGGAGAGGGATCTGTACTATAACACCACCACCTATGAAGATGGCAACATCACAAAGGTCGTAATAACTACCAATGCTTCGAATATCTACGGACTTATTACGGAGCAGTTCAGGTGAGATCTTTCTCACCTTTTCTTTTTGCCACAAACTTTATACATTAAAAGATTGTTTGTGGAAACAATCGCCGTTTTCCGAAAGGTATATATCTGAATGCAGCGATTGGTAGCCATTACTTTGGCGTAATTACATTGTCAGTTATTGATTATCAATTAGTAACAATCCTATATTGGCCAAATTAGTTCAGGCTCAGGCCTGATCTGCAATGAATAATGAAAAACCATGTAAGTAACATGGTTTCGAAGGAGATAATAAAATGGCAGCAAAATTTGACGTTCCAGAAGAATTAGCTAACAAAGCGCTTGAGAGTGTAGAACTTGCAAGAGACACAGGCAAACTTAAAAAAGGTACCAACGAAGTCACAAAAGCAGTCGAGAGAGGTATTACAAAGCTTGCCGTGATCGCAGAGGATGTCAGCCCTGCAGAGGTTGTCGCACACATCGGACCACTTTGTGAAGAGAAGAACACTCCATACATCTATGTAAAAGAGCAGAAGGAACTTGGTGCAGCCTGTGGCATAGGTGTTGCCTGTGCAGCTGTGGCAATCGTGGATTCCGGAAAGGGAAGCTCACTCATAGATGATATTGCAGAGAAAGTAAGCGCACTGAAATAATACTTAACGTGAGGTATCGATATGGCAGATGAAGATACAGGCTATGCGGCTGAAGTCATTGATGTCATCGGAAATACCGGCATGCATGGCGAAGCCAGCCAGATACAGTGCCGTGTACTCGAAGGACGTGACAAGGGTCGTATAATCACCCGTAACTGTGTCGGTCCGATCAGAGTCGGTGACATACTGATGTTAGTAGAAACATCAAGAGAAGCAAAGAAACTGACCACAAGGTGATCATGATGGAACAGAGAAAATGTTCTTTTTGCGGTAGCTTCCTTGAAGCCGGAACCGGCAAGATATTTATAAAGAAGGATGGGTCATCGTTCCTATTCTGTTCTTCAAAGTGCGAGAAGAATTTCGATCTTGGAAGACTGCCAAGACGTACTGTCTGGACAGAACAGGGAAGAGTTTACCTGAAGAAAGCATAATGTGGTGTCGGACATGGAACAGACATACATTATGATAAAGCCTGATGCAGTACAGAGAGGACTCATCGGAGAGATCGTAGCAAGGATCGAGAAACGCGGTCTGAAGATATCGGCTATGAAAATGGGCTTTATGGAAGAAGATAAAGCAAAGGAGCACTACAAAGAACATGTCGAAAGGCCGTTCTTCGGTGCACTTATGGAATATGTTACATCCGGCCCTAGCGTATCCATGGTAGTCGAAGGGAAAGATGCAATTTCCATCATGCGTAAAATGAACGGCGCAACAAATCCTGTTGATGCTCTCCCCGGTACAATAAGAGGGGATTTTGCGATAGAAACAGGAAGAAATGTCGTACACGCATCGGATTCTCCTGAAGCGGCAAAGCGCGAAATAGCTATACACTTCAGCGAGTCAGAGATCGTGGATTACGCTAAGATCGACGAGGTTTGCCTCTACGAGTGATCAGAAAGCTTTCCGGGAACTTTGATCCAAGATCCAATTGATCCCGGAAAATCTTTACATTGATAGCTTATTAGAGTAACTTATTTTCGAAGGGGTTGCAATGGCAGTTAAACAGGATTTACGTACACCAATAGTTTCCGTGATGGGGCATGTGGACCATGGGAAAACCACACTGCTTGACAGGATAAGAGGTAGTACCGTAGCAGAGGGTGAAGCAGGAGCTATTACCCAGCATATAGGTGCCACCGAGGTTCCCATAGATGTCATCGTAAACAAATGTGGCAACCCTGACCTGAGGAACAAGTTCATTGTACCAGGTCTTCTTTTTATTGATACGCCAGGACACCATGCCTTCACCTCATTGAGAAGTCGTGGAGGATCACTTGCGGATCTGGCTATTGTTATCATTGACATCAATGAGGGTTTCATGCCACAGACCATCGAGAGTCTGCAGATACTTAAAAGGTTCAAGACTCCTTTTGTGGTTGTTGCCAACAAGATAGACAGGATACATGGCTGGGAAACACAGAAGAACGCTCCGTTCATTGTTTCTTATAACAAGCAGGCTGATAGCGTAAAAGCCGAACTTGACAGGAAATTCTATGAGATCGTGGGCGAACTTTACGAAGCAGGTTTTAACTCGGAAAGACACGACAGGGTAAGTGATTTCCAGCGTAATATCGGAATAATACCAATAAGTGCCATGACAGGGGAAGGTATTCCCGATGTGCTTATGGTACTTCTGGGCCTTGCACAGAGGTTCCTTGAGGGTAATCTGCATTATGATGCGAACGGACCCGGAGTAGGAACTGTCCTGGAAGTAAAAGAAGAAAAAGGGCTGGGAACCACAATAGATGTCATTCTCTATGACGGAACCCTGAAAAAGGGCGATATGATAGTTGTCGGAAGCCTTGGCAAACCAATACAGACAAAAGTCCGTGCTCTTTTAAAACCCCGTCCTCTTTCGGAGATAAAGGCCGAGGAGAAGTTCAAACAGGTGCAGTCCGTGACAGCGGCCATCGGTGTGAAAATATCGGCACCAAATCTGGACAGTGCTCTTGCAGGATCACCTGTGAGGGTCGTTACAACCGAAACCGTTGATGAAATCTCGGATGAGATACAGAATGAGATAGAGGATGTCCAGATAGATACCGATGCCATGGGAATAACCATCAAGGCCGATACCATAGGTTCCCTGGAAGCCCTTGTTAACGAGCTCAAAAAAGAAGATATCCCTATCAGAAAAGCAAGTGTAGGGGATGTTTCCCAGCGTGATATCGTGGAGATCGCAGCGATCGAGGACCCATTCTACAAGGTAATCATAGGTTTCAATGTAAAGGTGCTTCCGGATGCGAAGGAAAAGCTGCAGGAAACTGAGATCAAATCCTTCATGAGCGATATCATCTACAGGCTTATTGATGATTACAGGGACTGGGCAAAGGAGCAGAAGGAACTTGCCGAGAAGGAGATGACAGAGCACATCGTAAAACCCGGAAGGTTCCAGATACTTCCAAACTGCACTTTCAGACAGAGCAAGCCTGCAGTTGTGGGTGTGAAGATTATCGGCGGCGTGCTAAGGACAAACGTCGATGTCACCACAGATGACGGAACCGTTGTAGGCAAGGTCAAAGGCCTTCAGTCAAGCGGAGAAACCATCTCCGAAGCCAGGGTAGGTATGGAAGTCGCGCTCGCACTTGAGGGTCCGACTGTTGGCAGGCAAATAAAAGAGGAAGATTTCCTCTTTGTGAATATCCCGGAAAGACATGCCAAAACCCTTGAAAATGAAATTTACGACACATTGACGGCAGACGAATTAGAAACACTGGATGCATTTCTTGAGATCAAAAGGAGAGGAAATCCTTTCTGGGCAAAGTGAGATCAGGAAATCAGACCTCATTAATATCATTAGAATACGAAGGAAAAATTGATTAAAGGAGAATTAATATGGCAGATTTCAAAGTTGTGGTATCAGACCCTAAAACAAAAGCATATCAATTCGACGTAACCGGAACAGAAGCTAACAAGTTTATCGGTAAAGCCATCGGTCAGACAGTAGACGGTGGAGCTGTCGGATTACAGGGATATACATTGAAGATAACTGGCGGCAGTGACAAGAGCGGAATGGTCATGAGACCTGACGTACCAGGCCCTACAAGAAGGAAGGTACTTGTTGCTACTGGTGTAGGATACACACCTGTTTCAAAAGGTGTACGCCGCAGAAAAATGATGCGTGGAAGAGAGATTGCACCGGATATCGTACAGGTGAACACTGTTGTTGTTGAATACGGTGACAAGACAATTGAGAAGATCCTCGGTGGCGAAGAAGAGCCAGCTGAGGAAGTTGAAGCAGCACCAGCAGAAGAGTGAATTTTTCACTCTTTTTCGTTCTTTTTTTATTTAACTTAACTTAACTTAACTTTTATAATCCATATTTCCGGCATTACAATCCAGACTTTGTGTAGCTGGAAGTACCAAATCCGATACTGATTATCTTCTTTCTGTCTGCAAGTTCCCGAAGGAATTTCTCCGCACCTTTCACATTCAGTCCGGTTTCTTCTGCGATATCCCGTGCATCAAAGTATTCGTTCTCATCCATAAATTCCTGCAGCCCGTCTTCAAGAGACACTACATCTCTCCCGGAGCTATGCCAGATATACAGGTTTCTACCGGCATCAACTGATTCGTTGAAGACCAGCTCATCGGTATCCAGTTCATATAGGAAGATGACCAGGCGCGGATGCATGAACCCTTTAGCCCAATCCTTTATTTCATTGCTCCAGACAGAAGCTACAAGGCAGAGACTGCGGAACTGTCCGCCCGGAACAGCGTTTGCCCGGGACTGGACAAACTGTATCATTTCCCTCACGTCATCCAGGGGATGCCAGTATGTCTCAAAATGCAAAAGTTCCCTGAAGACACCATCTTTGACCAACCCTGTGATACGTCTGTCAGAGACATCAAAACTCCATTTTTTGTCACCGATGTAATTACCATCATGGAAGACTTCCGGATGGTTGTGAGAATACTTGTGTTCAAGAAGATTGAAGTAATTGTAGATCCCGGAAAGGGTTTCCGTATCAGGTTCATCTGAAAAGGAAATGATTTCAGTTTCCGTTTTTTGTTTTTCATTGCTAATACCGGGTTTTTCAGAGGATTTTATTCCAAAAGGACCGGAGAATTTCTCTGAAGGAGTTGATTTTTCAGAGCTTACTCCCATAAAGCTTCCTGTTCCCTGAGTTTCTTTTTCCACCGAGGCAGCATCCGATCCCATGTTATCGTTTAATAAGCCGGCTTCCGTCTCTTTATCTTTGAGTTCAGCAAGTACATTTTGGTCGATTAGGATTCTCTCGTTTAGGCTTTTCTCAAACTGGCCAAGTTGAGTTTCCAGCAGGAAAATATCCACAGGATCCTGTGACAGAATCGAATTATTGACAGTTTCCAGGAATGCTGCTGAATTATCGATGAAACTGTCCTCTGCATCGTAGAAATTCTCCAGATTGCCTTCTTTTCCGTCAAAATTTCCAAGTCCCTTTGTTCCCATTTCAGAGATGATTCTCGAAACGTCGGTCCGTATATTACGAAGACCGGAGTTTGCATCCATATCGTTATCCATATACGTTTTCTGGACAAGTTTCTCGATAAGGCCATAAGCATCTTTAAGATTCTTTATTGCGGCCTGCCGATTCTGCTCCTGTAAAATCTGGATGTCTGTGGGAGTTTTAGACATGATGATCCTCTTGATCTACTTTTTATCCTTTACAATAGTTGTCATTTAAATTATTGCGATGTAAGATCCGGTAAATTGTTCAAATGATATTGTGAGTTCCAAGATAGATCGGTTCTCTATGACCTTCAATGCCGTTTACCTCAAAAGAGATATTCATGTTTCCAAGATCGACCTTCCCGCCTGTTTTTGGCCTGACGGACAGGGATACGTAACGTGATGAATTAGGCCGGACTTCAGGAATGGATACTTCAGGTGACTCACATTGGATCTGCGAGGAAAAGCAGCTTTTGAACCTGAGTTTTGAAAGTGGCACATCTGAGTGGTTGTCAACCGTAATCCCGATGGTGGCAGGAACTTCCCTGTGGAAGTTCTCCGGGATATTAAGCCTGACATCAAAGTCCGGTATTCCGATATCACGTTTTCCGAGATCTACAGGCCCTACATAGCATTCGTTCCCGTTCAAGTGAAATCTTACATTGAAATAACCAAGACTTGTTTCACGGTCGATCTTCGGAACTATATCAAGGGCTAAAGACCTGGCAGAATCCGGGACTATCTCATCCATTCTGAAAACGGAGGAATCTGAATCGATTCCCTTTGACAGGAAAAACCTGACAGCAGGTCTTGTCAGTGAGATCTTGTAATCGTTTCTCAATGAAACCTTTATGGAAGCAGGGTGCCCGAATTTGAGATCTTCGGGAACATCCGTACTTATTGCAAGATATGAGCAGCTAACCTCATGAGTTCCCATGGAAAAGGGCTCTTTCCTGAACTCTTTTCCTTTCATTTCAAAATAAAAATCAATAAGCCCGAGATCGGCCTTTCCGGCGCAAAGAGGAACGAACGAAATAGATACGGATTTGGATGCTCCCGGTTTTAGAGAACCGGCTGAGACCTCAGGGAAATCACATCGTATGCATTCGGGAAAAATTGCCCTGATCCAGATATTTTCGATCTGTGATTTTGTGGGGTTACTTATCTGGAAAGATACCGAGCTGCCAATACCTAGTTCCATTTTGGGGGGGAGACTGAAATCAGCTCTGACGGATTCATATGCTTTTAACTCTTTCTGTCTTCTTTTCCTGGATCCCAGAGTCCTGTCATATATCCAGAAGGAATAAACCGGCAGATAAGGAAGAACTATACCTGCCAGGACAGGCAGGATGTATGCAGGTATCCCGGGGTATGTTAAACTTCTGATAAAGGCAAGTTCAGGAATAGCTGTATATCCCGAGATAAAGATAGCAGCCCACAATATCCATGCAAAAAGATAAAGCTGAAACAATATTCCTGCCAATCCACCCGCCCGGTTCAAAAGGACATAGGGGAATGATTTTACTATACCGGTCAGAAGTTCGAGAATTCTCATTGTATCACACTTGATCAACTAAAAGTAAGTATTAATATATAGATTAGAATATATAAAATAATTTGTTTTTTCTGTCTTAGTCCCTAAAAAAGTATGGAGAAGAACACATAAGAATCTGTAACCTTCACCCGCCGAGTATATCGCCAAAAACCTCTTCCTCGCCTGTTTTCTGTATAGCTTTCCTGGCTCCGATATACCAGCTAGTAATGGAAGGTTTGCGCTTCTCTATCACAGTGGCAAAGTCCTGCATACCTATTTTGCGAATCTCCCCACCCCTGAGTGCTTCACCTAGCGGGATATCTGCTGCTTCCCTGCAGATGGATGCTATGTCAGCACCCGAATAGGAATCGGTCATTCCTGCCAGGGCCATGACATCGACTTCATCATCAAGAGGGCGATCCTTAAGCTGGATACCGAATATGGCCGCCCTGGCCTCAAGATCCGGTTCAGGTATGAAGACAAGTTTGCTGAAACGTCCCGGGCGTCTCAGGGCAGGATCAATGGACCACGGCTCATTGGTGGCTGCAAGTACAAGCAGGTCATCGCCTGCAGTATCAACACCATCCATCTGGGCCAGCATCTCATTTACCACCCTCTTGGCATAATCCTCGCTCTCACTCCTCCTGACAGCCACCGAATCGATCTCGTCAAAAAAGATTATAGCTCTCTCGCTCTGCCTTGCGGTATCAAAGATCTGCTTGATATTCTTCTCGGAGGCACCCACCCATTTACTTACTATGCTGCTGGTCTTGACACTGATGAACTCCGCACCGCACTCCTTTGCCGCAGCCTTTGCCATCATTGTTTTTCCACAGCCGGGAGGCCCGTAGAGAAGTATCCCCTCTCCTGCTTTCTGACCATACATCTGGTAGAGTTCCTTGTGGGTGAAAGGATAGATTATCGCCTTGCGTATCTCTTCCTTTACATCCTCAAGACCTCCGATATCTGAAAAGCCAATATTGGGAATCTCCTTGAGAATGAGGTCATCCTTTGAGAGGGATGATTCATCCCTGCTATCTGAACCATTACTGCTTTCCAGACCGTTACCTGAATATTTTGCAGAGGAAGATTTGAGGGATTGTGCTTTGGCAAAAAGATGTTCTGCAAGATCACGCTGGGTGTTACGGTCCATTTCGTCACCTGCAGACGTATAGGCATTATTATAGAGCTTGGCCGCCTTAAGGTAGAGCTGTCTTGCTCTCTCAGGCTGGCCGCTGTCTTCAAGTTCCTTTGCTGCCTTGGAATATCCGCGTGCCTGGGCTGCGAGGGTGATCGCTGAAGTCAAGTGTGCACCTCACATGTGTTTTTAGTCTGCGCTACAGGCAACCTTTATTCGGTTTCTGCCAGCTCGGAATCTATCTTTTTGGACAGGTCATCTTTTTTGGGTTCCGAGCTGCTGAGTTCTGCGAGCAGTTCTGACCTCAGGGAATCCTGCATCTCGCTGAGTTCCGCATTACCGCCCATGGCAGCATCCATTGTGGATGTCATCATTGTGCTTGCTGTGTTCACCTTTTCCATGGATGTGCGGATGTTGGTCACCGCGCCTTCAAGCTTATTGGTATCAAAACCAAGCTGTTTCTGCCACTGTCCCAGATCCTCACCAATCTCCACGACCTCTTTGAGACCGGTCTGCATCTCGATGACATCGGACATGGACTGTGCCATTTCAACCATGCTGCCTATGGTATTGACCTGACCTTCTACCAGAGAGTAGCGTCTTGAAGCGACCCTGAATTCACGATCGTTTCCATTGGCAAGCGCTTCCTTGGCTTCTGATCTTGCTTTTTCCTGCTTTTTCTTCAGTTCCTTTTCACGGGCCGTAAGCCTTTGCTCTGATATTGAGAGCTTTGTTTTCATTTCTTCTGGAGAGACTTTTTTGAAAGGATTCTTGAACACCATCAGAGTTCCTCCTCCATCTTTTTTTGTTTTGCATACCTGATGCACAATTTGAGAGCCTCAGATTTGTTGATCGCTATACCCATTTCTACTAAGCTTTCAAGATATATTTTACTGTCTTCAGATATTCTGGCGCTTACCGGATAGGATCTTGTCATAGTTTTATCTTCACCGTTATTCTATTACTATTGTATACAATGGAAAACAATATATATAATACTTATCCAATATATAAAACAGAACATAGCCTGAAAATCAAAAGGTGGCAAAAATGGCATTCAAGTGGAAAAGAAGTGAAAGCGACATCTCACGGGTCGTACCAAAGAATAGGGTCAGCGGTTTTTTCAGAAAGGATATAATACTCTCACCCAACGAAAAAGCAGCCATGATCAAAAATGGTGAATTGCAGGAAACCGTAGACGAAGGAAAACTAAGAGTCGGAGGACTGCTGAAACCAGGGAACATCGGTAAGGACGTTGATGTGGCACTCATGGATACATCCCCGAAGGACCTTCAATGGTCACTATCCGAGCTCTGGACCTCGGATAATCAGGAGGTAGCCTGCGGCGGGCTTCTGCGATTCAGGATACAGGAAGCAAAGCGATTCTTTCAGATGCTGTATGCCTATACGGCTCCGGACAAAAAAGGTGAAAGGATGCTTTCAGTGGAAGATATCTATGATCGTCTCGAAAGCGAAGCCATAACACTGGTACTGGAACCCGAGGTTCGCAAAGAAAGTGTCGAGAACCTTTACGGAAACAGAGATCTTCGCCTGAAACTGGAGAACGAGCTTGAGATGAGACTCAAGTCAACCCTGTCACTCTGGGGACTTGAGACACTTAAGTACACTGTTAAGTGGGAGCTTGGATCATATGGAATTGTTATGCAGGCTACAAACGATTTCAACACCTCCGAGGAACTGGCCGAGCTGGACACAATGGCAGTTGAAGGAGATGCCGAGCGCAGGTCCCGGGAAGAAGTTGCGGAGCTTCGTGCCGATAATGCAAGCATTGCAGCTCAGAGTGATTTTGATCGAAGCCAGCAGTACAGGAATGTGACATCCCGACTCGAGCTTGAGAGACTGGAACATGAAGCAGACATGCGTGAAGCAAGAGAAGCCATCTCCCTCAAGGAAGAACTCAAATTTGCAAAGGCCAGGGGAATGAAGGCGGAGCTTGAAGTGGAACAGGATATGAAGGACCGCGAACACGGCCGTGATATGGAATATCTGAAAACCATCACAGAGACCGGAGGAGCCGATGTGGCAAAGGTGGTCAGTGAAGGCCGCGAGTACGGGAAGATGTCAGCAGCACAACTGGAAGCCCTCGCGAAGGTCAGACAGAGCGAGGCTATCGCAAAGGAAGACAAGGTCCGTTTTATGATGGATGTCGAGGACCGTGAGCGTGCTGACTCATACAGAAGACAGGAACTTGATGCCGCCCTGATGGGAGCTGCACATGACAAAATGTCACCCTCTGTCAGGAAATGTCCCGGTTGCGGTTCTACCGTACCTGCGGAAGCAGGTTTCTGTGGCCAGTGTGGAAGAAAGCTGTCGGAAAATCAATGATTCCCACAACTTTTGTTTTAGTTAATTCCTTACCCGAAATTATATAAAAACAAAGTACATACTGTTTTAAAAAACAAATGGGTGGCAAATGAAATCAAAACATATACGACACTCACTCATATTCTTCCTTATCATATCTTTTTTAATTCCGACTGCTGTGGGCTCTTCTGTTGAAGAGTACGACATACCGCTGATGGAAGGCGAGTTTGCCGACCTGGGTTATGGCTACTATCTCAATGTGCTTGAGGTTGATACATATAGCGAGACCACGAGACTGACAATAACCTACTACGGAACCGTCTTCTCTGACGGATACTATAGTGTAGGAGACGATTTCTACTATGAGGACAATGCTCTCCTGCTTGAGTTCCGCATACGTGATATCTACACAGTTGATTATACCGATTATGTCCTGCTATCAGATGTCTATCTCTACAATTATGATTATTCCACAGATACAGGAACAACTGCAGAAACCAGAGATGCCAACACCGATTACTATTACGATGACACCTATTCAGACAGTTCAGACGAAGATGCATTCCTTGGATTGCTAACCCTGGTGATAATTCTCCTGATCCCGATATTCATAATCAGGAAAGCCGGAAAAAAAAGGAAACAGAAAAAAGCTGCAAAGATGGCAGGACAGGCAGGTACCTTTACCGCAGCATCACATGCCAGTAGTCCACCCACCAAAAAGCAGGCTCCTGTTCCGTCAGGAACAAAGGATGTAGTGATCAAGTCTGCAGTCCAGTACAAAGGCGCAAGCATCCTCTATAAGGTTAAGGTCGAGAACCCATCACAGGAACCTGTAGGCGATATCCGGGTAACTCTCTTTGTGCCTGATGTTTTCAGACTGAAGGAAGCGGATAAGACCATATCCATGCTCCAGCCCGGAGAGGGTAAGACGGTCACCTTCCGGATACGTCCCACCGGAGAATGTGGCAATTGCATCATCTCAGGAAGCATACGCTATTATGATTACAGCAAGAAGAAGCATATTCAGATGGACCTCTCCGATAAAATGGTCGATATAGTGTGTCCGGTCCTCAGGACGGTGGAGACCGACGAATACACATGGAGAGAAGATGTCAGTGATATGCTGATCGCCGAGGAAGATACCAGGGACCTGGATATACCTGCGGAGAATCTCTTTGACATGAGCACACGCATTCTCAAGGACATGAATCTCTATATGATCCCGGCAGAGGTCACATCCACACAACAACTTTTCACAGGTGTTGCACGTTTCTATGCCGAAGGTGTTTCCGGATTGAGATACGCAGCTTATGTGGAAGTTGTGGGCAAGCGTAAATCCCGCCTCATCATAAAGGCATGGGCTGAAAAGGAGGAGGCTCTCACCGGATTCTACCATAAGATCCTTGAGGAGATCGAGAAACGTACGGATGTTAAGCTGTTCGTCGATGACTCAGTGACAAACTACAATATCAACAATACCACAATATCCGACAGCGTAATACAACGATCTAATATCGGCAACGGAAAGAACAGGTGTCCAAACTGCGGATATGAAACAAAAGCCGGTGAGAAATTCTGCATGAACTGCGGTGAAAGGCTTGAATGAAAGAATGAATTATAGTTTTTCACCTATTACTTCTTTTTTTGCTGTTTATGGATTGTAGAAAATTACTTATATCCAAAAAGCATAGGAATTGTCGTTATGTTCAATAAAACATAACACTCCAAACATTGCTACTCGAAATGTGCCATGGATGGAAGAACATGGCACATTCCATTCTTGTTTTAGGGTCAGGAAACTATTCTACAACACTACCTATTTAGTTCTGAGATATTTCGAACCGAAATTACCATTTAATAAAGATAGAAGCTTATAGCAGAATGCATATTCATGTTTTGAAAATGCATCCTGTAAACAAAAAGGTAAAGGGCCTGATACAATTATCAAGAGTTGAACTTCCATTCTCCGCCGGAGTTTGTGTTGTCATGGGACAGGTTTTAGCTCTGGGAAGTTTTGCATCCGTTCCAGAAAGCATACTTGCTTTTATGTCAGTGTTTTTAATTTCAGCCTCAATACTGGTGCTAAATGACTATTTTGATATTGAGACAGACAGGATCAATGCACCCCACCGACCAATTCCTTCAAACCTTGTCACTCCGACAGAAGCACTGATATTCTCATTATCCCTTATGGTCCTTGGTCTTCTCTCCAGCTACCTGATAAGTCTCTTTGCTCTCTTGTTTGTGATCATCCTGACGATAATCGGGTTTCTATATAACAGGAGATACAAAAGGAGTGGTTTGCCCGGAAACATTATGGTAAGTCTTTCTGTGGGAATGACCTTTGTTTATGGTGGTGTATCCATCGGATTACCATTCAACAATATCGTCTGGTTTTTTGCTTTGATCGCCGCATTAATAGACCTGGGAGAAGAAATTGCCGCTGATGCCATGGATATTCAGGGAGATAGTCTGATAGATTCAAATTCCCTGGCCATCAAATATGGAAAAGATATTGCCCTTCGGATAAGTAGCTACGTTTTCTTATCTGTTGTTCTGCTGACATCGGTTCCATTCATAATGAACTGGTTGGCTCCCGTTTATCTTATCCCGATAGCAATAATGGATATCTCGATCATTTATCCATTGTCGGGATTATTGAAATCTGATGAAAAGGAAGCAAGAAAATATATTCGATGGATCTACCTGGGTGCAACTCTTGGAGTACTGGCCTTTATATTGATCAGACTTATTGAAAACTGAGAACTATTGGGAACAAAAAAAGAAATAGAAGCTACTTAAAGTAACTTCTGACCGGCATCAGGCCCGCTCTTGCATTCAAAGACGTCTGTGATCTTCATTTTAACAAGAAGCCTTGCAGGGAAGCGGTCGCTCTTTGCTTTTACCATCTTGCGCATGGCATCGTAGTCCTCACCGCGGTCGATGATCTTGATATCACCCTTGATCTGGAAGCAACCGTTGATCTCAGGTCCCCAGACATAGATGGCGCCCTTTGGATTTGCCCTGAGGTTCTCCATTGTCTTGAGGAAGAAATTATCGACTATCCAGATGGTCTCGTCATCTTCCTGAAGGAAGCACATACCAATAGGAATAACGTTGGGTACACCGTCCTTTGAAGCTGTAGCGAACGGGAATATCTTCATCTTTGCAAACTCTTCTTTCATCTCATCAGTTAATTTTACCATTGATTCACCTCTCCATATCAAAGTTAAAAGTACAGTAAATCTACACAGCAATGAAGTTTATACTTTTTCATCAGTGCTGATTTGGTTTTAAAATCAGTAAAAAGAGAAAATAAAGTAAGTTGAAAACAATAATCAAAAAAGCTTATCAAGGAAATACTGATGGATCCTTGAATCAAGTGTCAGTTCCGGATGGAAAGCAAGCGCCAGGACATTTTCCTGTTCCGCAGCAACGATCATATCATCGATCTTTGCCAGGACTGTGACATTGTCTCCGCAATCCACGATCCCGGGCGCCCTGATGAAGACCGCGTTGTACGGACTATCAAGGAACGGAAGTTCAAGTTCTGTCTCGAAGGAATCAAACTGTCTTCCAAAGGCGTTTCTGTTGACCTTTGTATCCATGAGTCCAAGTAGATGCTGATGTGTTCTTTCAACCTGTTCGTCGCCCTCTTTTGCAAGAAGGATCAGACCCGCACAGGTTCCCATTATGGGTTTGCCGGCATCGTTCATTTCCTGTATCTCATCTGCAATACCCTCACGTATCAGCAGTTTTCCAAGAGTAGTACTCTCCCCTCCGGGAAGTACAAGTGCATCACATTCGGGCACAATTCCCCTGTGTTTTATCGCCACTATCTCAGATTCCTCTCCGCGCTCATCAAGAGCCCGCCCGAGAGCTTCCACGTGTTCGGAAACGTCACCCTGTATAGCAATAACACCTATGCGCATAAGTATCACGTATCAGCACGTTTTAAAAGAAAAAAGAAGGGATGGAATACTTATAGTTACCATCCGCGTGTCTGCAGGGCCTGCTCCTGTGGAATGGTATCCACACTGATACCTTTCATACCTGAGCCTATGCCCTTTGAGATCTTGGCAAGGATCTCGGGGTTATCGTAATTGTTCACAGCCTCGACAATGGCCACAGCCATCTTCTCCGGATTCTCTGCCTTGAAGATACCGGATCCGACAAAGACACCGTCTGCACCAAGGCGCATCATAAGAGCTGCATCAGCAGGAGTTGCAACACCACCGGCAGCGAAGTTGACTACGGGCAGCCTCTGGAGATTTGCAGTCTCGACCACAAGCTCGATCGGAGCCTCGATCGCACGTGCAACACCTATAAGCTCTTCCCGGCTCATGCCTTTGAGTGTACGGACCTCGCCCATGATCTGTTTCATGTGCTTTACAGCCTCGCTCACATCACCGGTTCCGGCCTCGCCCTTTGTACGTATCATGGCCGCACCTTCGTTGATCCTGCGCAGTGCTTCACCAAGGTTTCTTGCACCACATACGAACGGAACTGTGAAGTCGGTCTTGTCGATATGGTATTTGTTGTCAGCAGGTGTGAGCACTTCGGACTCATCCACCATGTCAACACCGAGAGACTGCAATATCTCAGCTTCCACAAAGTGTCCGATACGTGCCTTTGCCATTACAGGGATTGTAACGGTTTCTATGATCTCAGAAACGATCTGCGGATCGGCCATTCTGGCAACACCGCCGGCTTTCCTGATATCAGCTGGCACAGCCTGAAGTGCCATAACAGCAACAGCTCCCGCCTCTTCTGCGATGTGTGCCTGTTCGGGGGTTGTTACATCCATGATGACACCGCCCTTTTGCATCTTTGCAAAACCGCGCTTTATAAGTTCGGTACCATGTCTCAATTTTTCGAGTTCCATAATATCATCCTGATAATTGTTAGTAATAAATTCGAATTAACCTTCCAGATTGTAGACTATTAAATAAGGTTAATGGTTAAAAGCATTTACATCATTCCTCATCCAGCCTTATCCTCGCTACTCCTACCACTTTGTCATCGGTACGTACATTCATTATCTTGACACCCTGGGTATTGCGACCCTGGATACGTATATCCTTGACAGGGATACGGATAATTATACCTTCCGAACTGGTCAGCATTACCTCATCATCGTCCTTTACAGACTTGACATTGATAACAGGACCGTTACGCAGACTTGTCACGATTGTTATAACGCCACGTCCGCCTCTGCGCATGGTCCGGTATTCATCAAAGAGTGTCCTCTTACCAAAGCCGTTCTCTGTTATTGTGAGAAGTGCTGCTTCGTTATCCACGATATCCAGACTGACCACCGAATCATCGGCCTCGAGTTTCATTCCCCGTACACCGCGAGCGGTCCTTCCCATGGAACGTACATCCTCTTCGGAGAACCTGATAGCCTTACCATGACTTGAAACCATAACAAGTTCCCTGGAGCCGTCGGTAAGTGCAACATTCAAAAGCGCGTCATCCTCATCAAGTTTCATTGCAATGATGCCGCCCTTTCTCGGATTACTGAAGTCAGAGAGCTGGCTCTTCTTAACGGTACCCTTGCGGGTTGCCATGAAGAGATAGTTATCCTCAACGAATTCACTGACAGGTATCATGGCTGTAACCACTTCACCTTCACCAAGTTCCAGAAGATTGACAATGGCCTTTCCACGAGACTGCCTGCTTCCTTCGGGGATTCCGTATACTTTCTGCCAGTGTACCCTTCCCTGATTGGTAAAGAACAGGATATAATCATGCGTTGATGCCACAAAGATATCAGTGACAAAATCCTCATCCTTGATATCCATGCCGATAATTCCCTTACCGCCTCTGCGCTGCTTGGAATAAGTATCCAGGAGAAGACGCTTAATGTAACCGCTGTTGGTAATGGTTACAACCACTTCCTCATCAGGGATAAGGTCCTCATCTTCTAGCTCTTCAACGGTTCCGTTTATGGAGGTCCGTCTCTCATCACCGAAGCGTTCCTTCAGATCCTTGAGCTCGGACACGATGATTGAATATTTCCTTTCATCGCTTGCAAGGATCTCATTCAGTTCTGCAATGAGCTTGATGAGTTCGTCATATTCGTCCTCGATCTTCTGTCTTTCAAGGCCCGTCAGCTTTTGCAGGCGCATATCAAGAATTGCACGTGCCTGTACCTCATCAAGACCGAAGTTCTCGATAAGGCCATTCCTTGCGGTTTCAACATCTCTGGAAGACCTGATAAGAGAGATAACCTCATCCAGATGGTCCAGAGCGATCTTCAAACCCCTCAGGATATGTGCTCTGTCCTCGGCCTTCTTTAGCTGGTACCGGGTACGCTTCTGGATCACATCTATACGGTGATCGAGATATATGCGCAGCATCTCTTTGAGAGTGAGCTCTCTCGGGATATCATCCACAAGAGCAAGATTGATGATACCAAAGGTAGTCTGCATCTGTGTGTGCTTGTAGAGCTGGTTGAGTACCACATTGGGATTTGTGCCGCGGGTAAGTTCCACAACCACACGAATACCTTCACGGTCGGATTCATCACGCAGGTCGGATACTCCCACGATCTTCTTATCCCGCACCAGTGAAGCTATATCCTCTATGAGTTTGGATTTGTTAACCTGATAGGGTATCTCGGTGACAATTATGGCATACTTGTCCTTTTTGATCTCTTCGATCTCGGCCACTGCCCGAAGCTGTACACGTCCTCTTCCGGTCTCGTAAGCACTTTTGATACCCTGTTTGCCTAGAATGGTTGCACCTGTGGGGAAATCCGGTCCCTTGACTACCTGCATGAGTTCGGAGACAGTCACATCAGGATTGTCAATAAGCATCAGTGTGGCATCAATAACCTCTGTGAGATTATGGGGTGCCATATTGGTTGCCATACCAACCGCAATACCGGTAGAACCGTTGATCAGCAGATTGGGTAATTTCGCAGGAAGCACAACCGGTTCTTCAAGAGAACCGTCATAATTGGGCCTGGTGGACACCGTTTCCTTATCAATGTCAATGAGCATCTCATCCGCGATCTTATCCATACGTGCTTCCGTATAACGCATGGCCGCTGCGGAATCACCGTCAATGGATCCGAAGTTACCCTGACCGTCAATTAGCGGATAGCGCAGGGAGAACTCCTGGACCATTCTCACAAGTGAGTCATAGACCGCAGTATCACCATGAGGGTGGTATTTACCCAGCACATCTCCCACTACACGGGCAGACTTCTTGTAAGCCTTATCGTGGGTAATGCCGGCTTCTTTCATTGCATAGAGAATTCTACGGTGAACAGGTTTGAGACCGTCCTTTGCATCCGGTAGTGCACGGCTTACGATGACACTCATTGCATAGTCCATGAATGAGTTCTTCATCTCATCTTCAATAAGCACAGGAAGGATCTTCTCTCCCGTATCCGTGGGCTGGATGTCTAAAGGAACCGTGTCTTCCGGCTCGTCAGGTGAACCTGCATCCTGTACATTTTCGTTATCGGTATTATCTGCCATTTTTCCTCACCTCACAGATCCAGGTTTGCGACTTCCCTTGCATGCGTTGTAATGAATTTCTTGCGTGGTGCCACGTCATCTCCCATGAGAACGGAGAACATTTCATCTGCCGCAATGGCATCATCCATGGTTACCTGCAGAAGTGTGCGTGTATCCGGATTCATGGTGGTTTCCCAGAGTTGCTCCGGGTTCATCTCACCAAGACCCTTGTAACGCTGGATGCCAACACCTTTATCTCCGATCTCCTTTAATTTCCGGTCCAGTTCCCTGTCGGAATAAACATAATGCTCAGCCTTGCCTTTGTTTATGCGGTAAAGAGGTGGCTGGGCAATATACACGTATCCCGCATCGATCAGAGGTTTCATGTGCCTGAAGAAGAATGTGAGGATGAGAGTACGTATGTGTGCTCCGTCCACATCGGCATCGGTCATGATTATAACTTTATGATAGCGTGCCTTGTCAATATTGTATTCGTCACCTATGCCCGTTCCCATAGCAGTGATCAGGGAAAGAATCTCATTGTTCTTCAGTACCTTTGCAAGACGAGCCTTCTCAACATTGATAATCTTACCTCTGAAGGGTAATATTGCCTGAAACTTACGATCCCTTCCCTGCTTTGCAGAACCGCCGGCAGAATCTCCCTCCACAAGATATACCTCACATAGAGACGGGTCCTTCTCGGAACAATCCGCCAGTTTTCCGGGTAATGTGCTCACATCAAGAGCACTCTTTCTTCTGGTGAGCTCTCTCGCCTTTTTCGCAGCTTCCCTTGCACGCTGGGCATCCAGTGCCTTCTGCAGAACTGCCGAAGCAACCTTTGGATTCTCTTCAAGGTATTCGGAAAGACCTTCGGAGACCATTGATTCCACAATTCCCTTGACCTCACTGTTCCCGAGCTTGGTCTTGGTCTGTCCTTCGAACTGGGGTTCGGTGAGCTTTACACTTATAATAGCTGTAAGACCTTCACGTATATCCTCACCAGAGAGCTTGTTATCACCCTTGGTCATATTGTTCTTCTTGATGTAGTCGTTGGCAACCCTTGTAAGAGCAGCCTTGAAACCTACCAGGTGAGTGCCACCTTCGTGTGTGTTGATATTGTTTGCAAAGGAATACACGTATTCGGTATAACTGTCAGTATACTGCATGGCAATCTCAACAGCGGTCCCTTCCTTCTCGCGCTCGAAGTAGATAGGAGAGTCATGGAGTGCACTGCGATTGTGGTTAAGATACTCCACAAATGACCTGATACCGCCCTCGTAGTGGAAGGTTTCCTGCTGTGGCTCTTCCGCACGCATGTCGGAAATATTTATTGTGATTCCCCTGTTCAGGAAAGCAAGTTCACGAAGCCGGGTGGTAAGTGTCTCATACACGAAATTCGTGGTCTCAAATATCTGGGAATCCGGCATGAAGGTTATCTTGGTACCTGTACCATCCGTTTCACCGATCTCTATCAATTCATCAAGCGGCTTGCCACGCTCATAACGCTGGAAATAGACGTTGCCGTCACGCTGGACCTCAACCTCCATCCATTCGGAAAGTGCATTGACTACGGATACACCCACACCATGCAAACCACCGGAGACCTTGTAAGTGTCCTTATCGAACTTTCCTCCTGCATGGAGAACTGTCATTACCACTTCAAGTGCCGATTTCTTGTATTTTGAGTGCATACCCACAGGAATACCACGGCCATTGTCCCGGACCGTGACAGTACCTTCGGGATTTATTGCTACGTCTATTTCGGAACAGTATCCTGCCAGTGCTTCATCGATGCTGTTATCTACAACTTCATATACCAGATGATGCAGGCCCCTGCCATCGATACTACCTATATACATACTGGGTCTTTTTCGGACAGCTTCGAGTCCCTCTAGGACCTGGATATTGCTTGCATCATAGCCCTGTTTTTCTACCATATCTACTACGTCTCCCTGAAGAAAATTATCAAAACATGCGTTAATTACGTTCAAAATGTGTACTCGTTCATTCCCTCAAACTCAGTCTAAGAAAGATTTGTTTCAATTCTCTTGTTTCATTTTTCTTAACAAAAATCTCTGCCCCCATATATGCG
>Ga0163219_100084_pt1 | contig 23080 bp, 20 predicted proteins | sample MSEWel2016_04_06_FD_113150 | JGI IMG/M metagenome (GOLD analysis project Ga0163219, IMG submission 113150) | Subsurface microbial communities from deep shales in West Virginia, USA - MSEEL Well Study Marcellus 3H_2016_04_06 ...
AAGTTATTTTGTTCTTTACCGACTTGAAAATACTGCGAATAGCGGGCTATTTAATGGATTTTCAAGGAAGTTAAAGGGCAAAAGAACAAGTTTAAAGCGTCAAGTTATTTCGGCACAATCCCTAAGAACAACAGGTTAAAACACGAACGTTTCGCCAAAAAAAAGTTCCCGGCATTAATAAAATCAAGTATCTTTGCTTCTGAACCGGGCGGAAGGATATTTCTTCAGGTTTTCAAAAAATATCTCAACCAACGATTCGAAATTCACAACCGCCGGATTTTTTTTCAGTTTAGTCTTATGGAATTCACGATACTCAAGGACATCCTCATCATTTTTGCGCTCTCCACACTGGTTAACTTTATATTTACAAAAATAAAAGTTCCCTCCATTGTCGGATACCTGCTGACGGGAATATTAGCAGGCCCACACCTCACAGGGATCATTCACAACGTGGAAAACATAGAAGTCCTGGCCGAGGTAGGTGTCGTTCTGCTGCTTTTCACTATCGGACTTGAATTTTCACTCAAGCACCTCATCAGAATCAGAAAAACTGTTTTCTGGGGCGGCCTGGTTCAGTTTTCCTTCACCACCTTACTGGTGATGGTCATTGCCTATCTTTACGACCTCGACTTCAAAGGTGCGCTTTTTGTAGGCTTTCTAACGGCCCTGAGCAGTACCGCGGTGGTATTGAAAATATTGCAGGATCGATCTGAGATCACTTCCAACTATGGACGAACAGTCCTTGGCGTACTCATATTTCAGGATCTGATTCTTGTCCCGTTGCTCCTTTTTACACCCATTATTGGCGGTGAAACCACCAACATTCTAACAGAAGTTTTCTGGATGGGCGTTAAGTCTTTAGGCATTATTCTTTTTGTCATCTTTGGCAACAAATGGTTTATGAACCGCATTCTTCATGCCATTGCCATGACAAAAAACCAGGAACTTTTCCTGATGAGTATTTTGCTCATTTGTCTTTCCGTAGCGTTTCTCACAGCCGAGTTGGGCATGTCGTTGGCTTTTGGAGCCTTTCTTGCCGGTCTGATGATTTCTGAATCGGAATACAGTCACAATGCCTTTGGCCATATCATCCCCTTTAAAGACACCTTCTCTTCTTTCTTTTTTGTTTCCATCGGAATGCTTTTAGATTTGCAATTTGTTGTTGACAACTGGGGCATTGTGTTGGGTACTGTTGTAATGGTAATTCTGATTAAAATGATCATAGCCAGCGGAACGGCCTTTATTCTGGGACATACACTTCGGGGAGTAATTCTTGTTGGCCTTGCGCTCGCACAGGTAGGAGAATTCTCTTTTATTCTGGTTAAAATGGGAGACACCTACAACCTTATTTCGGAGTATTATTACCAGCTTTTTCTGGCTGTGGCGGTTGTTACCATGTCTTTGTCTCCCTTTATGATTATGGTCGCACGGCCCCTGTCGAATGCCGTTATGAAACTCCCCCTGCCCAGGAAGTTTGTGGAAGGACTTTTCCCACTCAAACAAATTGAAATCCCGGATCTAAAAAATCATTTGCTCCTGATTGGCAAGGATCCGCGAATCCAGAGTGTGTCGGTTATGGCCAGGCACGTAAAAATCCCGTATTTATCCATAATTTTCGACCCTGCAATTGTTAAAGCACGACAACTAAAAGGCGAAAAAGTCCTTTACGGAGATGCACAAAACCTCCCCATTCTGGAAAAAGCACACGCACAAACTGCAGGTGTCATTGTAATATCTATTGGCGACCTGGTCACGGCACTTTCAATTACCGAGAAAGTCCGACAACTTAATCGTCACGCGCCTATTATTGTAAGAACCAAACAGATTGACGATGCAGAAGATTTATACAGGGCCGGAGCCACTCAGGTTTTACCCGAGGAATTTGAAACTGCCATTGAAATGTTCGAACGGGTTTTAAATAAATTCCTGATGCCCAGGGATGATATTGAAGTCATCATCGGAGAAATCCGAAAAAACAACTATGGTCTGGTCCGGGATATCAAAAAACGGCCCCGGAAATCAATTCTCAGTCAACTGCCTAACCTGGAAATATCAGCCCTCCGGGTTGCCGACAATTCTCCCATTGCAGGGCATTCACTTTCCAAAATGGATTTCAGAGCCACATACGGCGTGACCGTAGTGGCCATCAAACGAAACGACAAAATCATTGATCATCCCGGCCCACAGACCAGTGTTTGTAAAGACGATATTGTTTATATTCTGGGCAAACAGGATCAGATTGCCCATGCAGTGAATCTTTTTGAAAAACAACAAGGCAAGAATTAAAACGATTAATAATCATTGTTTTAAACAACCATGAACTCCCGGCAAAAAATAAACCTGCACCCCAGTAAAATCAAAAAATGTTTTACTGACGGCTAAAAACGTCTTCCCTTTTTCCTTCGCAACTCTATAAGTTGACGTTTATTTCATTAAAAAAACGGTGACCGTCTATTAGGATCGTCACCGTTTTATCGATTTTATTAAAAAGTCACTATTGTCCGGAGAAAACTTTTTTTTTTAAGAGATTGCTTCGCCTTGCTCGCAATGACAGCTTTTACAGTCTTTAAGGAGGGTTGGAGGGGGTTGGTTTTCGGGCTCCCGAAAATCAACCCCTCCAACCCTCAAATCCTTGCAAAACCACGTCATTGCGAGTCCCGAGCATTCGGGAAAGCAATCTCATTTTTTTAACCGGACACCAATATTAAAAAGTTTAAACTCAAACACTTTCATTCAGAAAGTTTAAGTTAACACTCGTTGTTTTATTTCGATACCATTTGCTTTTGAAACACTTAACATAGTGTTTTCTTTAGGATCAAAAGGATTATTCAACCTCCCACACATCCCCTGTCATCACGAGGTCATGAAAAGATTTAATCTTTGATTTCTCCTTAATCTCGTCAATCTGCAATTGGGCACACTGATCATACACAGGACCTTTGACATCCCTTATCACCCCGAGAGCCACCGGAAAATCAGGATACTCCATATTTGCCAGTTTTAAATGGATGGAAGGATCCTCGCAATGGGCATCATGAACCAGAATATCCTTTTCAGCTATCCCATTTTCACCAATGTCCACTATTTTCAAGGTGATTCCTTCCAGCATCAGCCCTTTATTGCGTTCTTTGCCAAAAATCATGGGTTTTCCATGCTCCAGCGTAATGGTTCGGTCGGCTTTATGCTGTTTATCGGTAATCTCCTGATGGGTGTTATTATTGTAAATGACACAGTTTTGTAACACCTCAACAATGGAAGTCCCTTCGTGCATAGCAGCTGCTTTCATTACACTCACCGAAAGGTTTATTTCTTTATCAATGGTTCTGGCAAAGAAATATCCACGGGCACCCATGGTTAACTCTCCCGGACGAAAAGGATATTCGATGGTACCAAAAGGTGATGTTTTGGAAATAAATCCCCTTTTGGATGTGGGTGAATATTGCCCCTTGGTCAACCCGTAAATCTGATTATTAAACAAAATCACATTCAAATCAATGTTTCGGCGAATAGTGTGTATAAAATGATTACCTCCGATAGCCAAAGCATCTCCATCACCGGTAATCTGCCATACCTGTAACTTAGGATTGGCAATCTTTACCCCGGAGGCCATTGCCGGCGCCCGACCATGAATGGTGTGAAACCCGTAGGTATTCATATAATAGGGCAAACGGGATGAGCATCCAATCCCGGAAATCACCGCCACATCCTCATTGGGTATTTCCATGTCGGCCAGGGTTTTCTGAATTGCATTTAGGATACCATGATCGCCACAACCCGGACACCACCTTACATTCTGGTCGCTTTTATACTGCAGAAAAGCTTGTTTTGTATTTTCAGCCATGATTTACTCCTCCAAAAGTTTCTTGAAATGATCTTTTAATTCGGTCACCTTAAAAGGCAAACCTTCTACTTTGTTATACTGATGCAACTCTACACCCGGGAACTGACTTCTCAGATAGGAAGCAAACTGGCCGAGATTTAGCTCACAAACCACGATTTTAGAATACTTCTTCAGTATTTCGAAGCTATTCCGGGGCAACGGACTGATGTAACTAAAATGGGCCAGGGCTACTTTTTTCCCTTCCTCCCGCAATGCTTCCAAAGCGGTGTACAAATGGCCAAAAGTTCCTCCCCACCCTACTATCAACAAATCAGCATCCTCATCACCAAGGATTTCCAATGGAGGAATAAAATCGGCAATCCTGTCAATTTTTTCCTTCCGGATTTTAACCATTTTGTCGTGATTATTGTGATCATAGGAAACAGCACCAGTAAGAAAATCTTTCTCCAGCCCTCCTATGCGATGCTGATAACCAGGTGTGCCGGGAAGCGCCCAATACCGATTGAGTTTCTCAGGGTCTCTTTCGTACACATTCCATTCATCTGCCGGTTTCTCCACATAAGGCGGAATAATTTCCGGAAATTCACCATCTTCAGGTATCCTCCAGGGCTGAGTTCCATTGGCCAGAAAACCATCAGACAAAAGAATCACGGGAGTCATGTGCTCTATGGCAACTTTGGCCGCATAAAAAGCATAATCAAAACAATTCACCGGCGAACTGGCAGCCATCACCACCAAAGGGCTCTCACCATTTCTGCCATAAAGCGCCTGCATCAGATCCGATTGCTCTGTTTTGGTAGGCAGTCCGGTACTGGGGCCGCCTCGCTGAACATTCACCAACACAAGGGGTAACTCTGCCATTACTGCCAATCCCAGGGCTTCTCCTTTTAGAGCCAATCCCGGACCCGAAGTTGTTGTTATGGCCAAATCACCGGCAAAACTGGCACCGATAACAGTGGAAATAGCGGCAATTTCATCTTCCGCCTGAAAAACTTTCACCCCCAAATCTTTCCTGGCCGACAATTCCTGAAGAATCTCAGTGGCAGGAGTAATTGGATAGGAGCCTAAAAATAATTCCAGACCGCTTTTTTCGGCAGCCAACAAAAATCCCCAGGCAATAGCTTTGTTTCCATTGAGGTTGCGATACTTTCCTTTGCGAATATCGGCAGGCGAAATTTGATACGAAGGTGTTCCGGCCTGGATGATGACACCATAATTATAACCGGCTTCCAAAACCCGAATATTGGCATCGGCGATTGTTGGATTCTTGCCGAATTTCTCTTTCAAAATCTTTTTTGTATTCTCCAGCGGACGGTTAAACAACCAAAACACCAAACCCAACGCATACATATTCTTACTACGAAGAATGGTCTTATTGTCCAGCCCCATATCTTTCAGACTGTTTTTTGTCATGGTGGTGACAGGTGCCTTAATTATATTGTAGCTCGACAGATTGTCTTCTTCAATAGGATCATTACTTTTATAACCTGCTTTAGCAAGATTTTTATCATCAAAACTGTCAATATCAATAACAATAGTCGCACCGGGCTTAAGCCACTCCAGGTTAGCCTTTAAGGCTGCAGGATTCATAGCCACCAGAACATCGGCATTGTCACCGGGAGTATAAACCTGGTTGTTTCCAAAATGAACCTGGAATCCTGAAACACCACCAATGGTGCCCTGTGGAGCCCTTATCTCGGCTGGAAAATCCGGGAAAGTTGAAATATCGTTACCATAAATTGCAGATGAAAAAGAAAACAGGGAGCCTGTCAACTGCATCCCATCGCCGGAGTCGCCGGAGAACCTCACGACAACCTCCTCTCTTTCAATTACTTTTGACTTCTTAGTCATAACAAAGTGAATTTCTGATTAACTTTCAAATTCTGAATTATCACTCAGAAAAATAGAAAGTGTTAAATAAAAAAAAACCAGAACCTTTCATTGTGTCCCGGAGTTAACCTTGTAAATATCAAGTAAAGTTATAGACTATATTATTACCTGAAGATAATTTTTGTCAGATTTTTTGCAATCCTGAGGTGTTTTTAAACAGGTCATTTATATTTGCATTCCGAAAAGGCAAATATTTTACAAAGTTAACATTTTTTCACAACACAAAGTTTAATCGTATTAAAATTAATTACAGGTCATGGCATTAATCAAATCAGTAAGAGGGTTCACTCCAAAGATTGGAACAAACGTTTTTTTAGCCGATAACGCTACCGTAGTGGGCGATGTGAAAATAGGAGATGACTGCAGCATTTGGTTCAACGCAGTATTACGTGGCGATGTCAACAGCATCCGAATTGGCAACAAAGTAAACATACAAGACGGTTCCGTTCTGCATACACTTTACCAAAAATCGACCATCGAGATTGGCGACAATGTTTCGGTAGGACACAATGTGACCATTCACGGAGCCAAAATTGAAGACAATGTTCTGGTGGGGATGGGTGCCACCATTCTGGATCATGCGGTTATTGGCTCCAACTCCATCATTGCGGCCAACTCATTGATTCTTTCGGGGACAAAGGTAGAACCCAACAGCGTTTATGCGGGTGTTCCGGCAAAAAAAGTAAAAGATATTGAACCCGGGCAAACCAGCGAAATGATTAATAAAATTGCAAACAATTATCTGATGTATTCCGGGTGGTATAAGGAAGATTAACATCCTGATAAGCAATCCCAATTTTCATTGTAAAACCCAATTTTTGCAAGCATGAGCCACCTTACAAGGAGATTCTCTTCGAATCAATCAGTTTTTCCAAAAAAACAGCCGAAGCTTCATTAAATTTAGCAGGGTCTTCTGTTGTATAAAACCGGCAAGTTCCGTTTTTTGTACATTTTGAATCCATTTGGGGATGATGGCTTAAATAATCCTTCAGACTTTGAGCCACAATTTGCCCCTGAGGCATGACACTCACCCCGGGAGGAAGAAAACGCTCAATAACAGGTAATAACAACGGATAATGGGTGCACCCAAGTATCAGGGTGTCAATCTGATTATCCTGCTCAAACAACCGGGTTAAATCGCGTTTCACGAAATAATCAGCACCTGGCGTATTGCGTTCGTCATTCTCCACCAGCGGCACCCACATAGGACAAGCTTGCTGAGACACTACCGTACCCGGAAACAACTTCTGTATTTCCAGCGGATAGGACATCGATTGCACCGTTCCCGTGGTTCCCAGCACTCCCACATGGCCGTTACGCGAAACCGCTCCGATTTTCTCCACACTCGGTCTCACAACCCCAAGCACTCGACGGGAAGAATCGAAACCAGGTAAATCATTTTGTTGAATGGTTCTCAAAGCTTTGGCCGAAGCAGTATTACATGCAAGAATAACCAACTGGCACCCCATTTCAAAGAGGTGCATTACCGACTGCCGGGTATATTGGTAAACCATCTCAAACGACCTGGTTCCATAAGGTGTTCGGGCATTGTCTCCCAGATAAATGAAATCGTATTCCGGAAATTCTTTCAGAAACTCATTTAGAATGGTGAGGCCTCCATAACCGGAGTCAAATACCCCAATGGGCCCATTATTTACAATTTGATTTTTATCCACGTAATTCTCCTTTCAATAGACCATTAGATTTTTAGATATAAGAATTAAGATAAATCGTATCCCAAAATCGGGATTGAAATTCTGCATTTTAACACAACACAAAACTTAGTTGCAAACAACTGATTCATAGTTATTTATACAGGCCTAACGAACTATTATACTTTATTACTCATTAAGAATTGCTGATTTCATTTTACACGAATGCCATTTAAACACCTGTCCATTGCGAAAGTAGTGAAGCAATCTCTTCTAATATAATTCAATACTTCGTTATCCTGAAGCCCAGGAACCACAAGCATCTGTCAATAAGTCCATTATAAAACAAAATAAATTGCCCACAACTCACTCATAATAAAAACTTTGCGTCATTGCGCCTCTGCGTTTAAGCTTTTTTAACGGATTATTGGTACTTGATAAAGTTAAAAAATTAGTTTTACGGATACTTCTAATGCAAAAAAAAGACCGGCAAAAATTACCGGTCTTTAAAATATCCTAAAAAACAATTTTTACATTGTACCCAATTTTGTTTTAACAAGTTCTTCACAATCCACACTTTGATCGGAATTGTAAAGAATCACCTGTGAGCTTACATCAAAAATATAGATAAACCCCTGCTCCTCACCTACTGCCTGAATAGCTTTTTCAACTTTTTCAATGATTGGCTGAAGCAATTCCTGTTCTTTCTGAGACAAGGATTGTTGTGCAAGTTTATTAAAGTTCTGGATGCGCTGATCATAATCCTGAATTTCCTTTTCTCTTGTCGAGCGAATCAACTGCGACATCGAATCGCGTTGAGCCATGTAATTGGAATATTTGTCATCCAGTTCCTGGCTCATCACCTGCAACTGACTTTGCAATTTTTTAGCCTCTGCTTGCAATTCAGTGTCAGCCGATTGTTTTTCGGGCAATTCGGTAATAAGTTTCTGGACATTCAAATGACCGAATTTTAAATCCTGTGCAGAAGAGGTAGCCGCCGACAAAGCAACGAGCAAAACAACGGCAAATAGTTTAAATACCTTCATTTTATTTCGATTATTTTTATTTAATATGACTAATTAAGACCCAGCTTGGTTTTCACCAACGGAGTAACGTTCTCACTCTGTTCCGACTGATAAACAGTAGCTCCTGAATTTTCAGCAAATATATAAATAAATCCGCCTTCTTCTCCTACTTCACCAATAGCCTTCCTTAATTTTTCCATTATAGGCTGCTGAAGTTGCTGTTGCTTTTGAGACAGTTGCTGCTGAGTGGACTGGTAAAACGCCTGAATTTTCTGTGAGGTCTCCATCAATTGCTGCTCTTTTTGCTGACGAACAACTGCACTGAGCGATTCTGCAGATTCCATGTATTCCTGTTCCATCTTTTTATAATCCTCCTGCATGGTTGCAAGTTGATTCTCCAGACGATCATACTCGCCTTCCAGATCCTGCTGCATCTGTTTAAATTCAGGCATTACCTGCATCACTTCCTGAACATTGACGTGCCCGAATTTCAGCGTTTGTGCATTAATTCCGATACTCAAAAACAGCAATCCGGTTATTAAAGATGTAATTGTAATTCTTTTCATAATAAACTCTTCTTTTGTATTTTGATTTTTAATACTGAGCCCACTCCAAAAAGGTTCTTTGTTGCCAATACCTCCGTTACACAAAATCTTTAAACCCTCATTAACAACAAGTTAACTCCGGGTTAAAAATTTTCTGCATTTCGCTCTTGACAAAAATACCTCTTTTCGGAGCAGACTCATACTGGATTTTTAATTTCCAAAACCAAGCTCTTTCAGAATTTCATCGCTGATATTCTGGCGGGGTTTAACATATACTACACCCATATTACCAGCCATATCAAAAACAGCATCCAGATTGTCCCTGTCGGCAATACTCCGAATGGCTTCGTTCACTTTTTCCTGAATAGGCTGCAAAAGTGCCTCCTGCCGTTTCATCAACTCTCCTTCGGGGCCAAAATACTGCCTTTGCAATTGTTTGGCTCTGTTTTCCAACTCTATAATTTCATTTTCCCGCTGGGTTTTCATTTCACCCGAAAGAAAAACACTCTCTTTCTGATAATTTTTGTATCGTTTTTCAACCTCAGCATAGACCGATTGAATTTCCTGCTCCCACTGTCCTGACGTCTGATCCAATTGTTCCTGAGCAGCCTCGTAAGCCGGCACATTGGACATGATGTATTCCATGTCAACAAAAGCATATCGTTGAGCCGAAACATTGGCTGAGTTTAGAAAAAAAGCTGCAATAGCCACGAATATAACAAAATACTTTTTCATTGCTCTCAATTTTAAGTCCTTAATTCAATTCCTTATGCAGAACACTCAAAAACCAAACCACTTTTCAATGAATCACTTCGGAAAGCAACCCGGTTAAAAGTTCTGTCCAATAACAAAATGGAAATTACTACCGCTGGCATTGGGTCTTCCCGATACTTCGTCAAATCCATATCCCCAATCAATTCCCATCAGACCAAAGATAGGAAGGAATATCCGAACTCCCACACCTGCAGAGCGTTTCAACCCAAATGGGTTATAGTCCCGAAACTCAGACCAGGAGTTACCCGCTTCAGCAAAAAGTAATCCATAAACGGTTGCTGAGGGCTGAAGAGTAAGCGGATATCTAAGTTCAAGAGCCAGTTTATTGTAAATATTTCCATCCTGGCGGCCCTCTGGACTATAAGGAGTCAGCGAAGCGTTTTCATAACCTCTCAAACCAATGGTTTCACTCCCATAATAACTATATCCTGACATTCCATCACCTCCCAGAACAAACTTCTCGAATGGGGACTTTTTATTTTCATCGAAATACCCCAGAAATCCACCTTCCACTTTGGTCATCAAAACCAGTTTTGCCGAATTGTCCAATGGCTTAAATACATTCCCTTTGAAGGTCCATTTATGGTATTCCACCCATTTGTATCGTTCTTCATCCGGCATATCCTCGTCAGCATAATTATTATCGTCGAAATAAGAATACGGAGGAGTGAATTCCACTCCGAGGCTAAAGTTAGATCCGTTTCTTGTATATAAAGGATTGTCGATTGAGTTGCGCGACAACATCACTTTAAAGTTCAGGTTATTACTGTTTCCGTTCTCCATCAGGAAGTAAGCCCAATTTTTAAGATCGTACCGCTGATAACTTGCCTGTGTATAAAACTGAAAATAGTCATCGGGCCAGCTCAATCGTTTTCCAAACCCTACTGATAAACCGGTGACTTTGAGGTGCTCATCCGGATCTTCTTCCATAGGAGGATATCCATATCCACTGCTGTAACCACCGTAACTGCTGCCATAACTACTGTATGGATTGCCATAATAATAACTACTGTTGGTACCTGTCTGAATAGAATGGTAAATAGAAACGCTGAGTGAGTTGGGTTTCCGGCCTCCCAACCAGGGCTCAGTGAAAGAAAAACTATAAGATTGATAATACTTTCCGTTGGTTTGGGCTCTTAATGAAAGTGTTTGCCCATCTCCGGTAGGCAGTGGGCGCCAGGCTTCTTTATTCAAAATATTCCGTACAGAAAAATTGGTGAATTTTAGGCCCAGGGAACCTACAAACATACCACCGCCCCAACCACCGGACAATTCCACCTGATCGTTGGCTTTTTCCACCAGATTATACTCCAAATCAACCGTTCCTTTTTCGGGGTCTGGAATGGGCACAGGATTGATATTTTCCGGGTCGAAATGCCCCAGCTGCGAGAGTTCCCTTACGGTACGAATCAACTCTGATTTATCGAACAGCTCACCCGGTTTGGTTCTCAATTCACGCCGAACCACATGTTCATGAGTTTTGGTATTTCCTTTGATGATCACCTGGTCGATAGTTGCCTGCTGACCTTCGTAAACACGCATTTCCAGGTCAACGGTATCGTTGTGAATTTTTATATCAACCGGTTCAATATTACTGAACAAATATCCGTTATTCATGTACAGATTATGTACTGCATCGTCATCAATAAACAACCGTTCATCGAGCTGGGTTTGATTAAACACATCTCCTTTGGTAATCCGTAATTTTTCGCTCAGGTAAGGCCCGGGATAGACAGTATTACCTACCCACGAAATATCTCCAAAATAATATTTACTCCCTTCGCTGATATTTACCTTAACATCAACCGTATTATCTTCATTCCGGGATACTTCCTCGGATTCAATATAGGCATCCCGATATCCCTCTTCATTATATTTTTCGATGATTCGTTTCAGATCAGCCTCATACTCATCCTGAACAAATTTTTTGGTTTTGAAAAAATTCAGAATCTTCCCTTTCTCGTTGGTTTTTTTGGTAAACCGGTTCAGTTTATGATCCGAAAATACCGAGTTCCCCTGAAATTCCAAAGAATTTACTTTCACCTTATCCTTCTTGTCCACATCAATATCCAGGAATACATGATTGGTTTTGTCGGGATCATCGCGCTGAACAATGGATACTTCAGCATTAAAAAACCCCTTGTCCACAAAATGTTGCTTGATATAGCGAGTGGCTCTGTCAATCAGGTAAGGTGTTACCTGCGATCCTTTCATCATAGATATTTTTCCTGAAATATCTTCAATTTCCGATTTCTTCAATCCGGAAAAATTGATTTCTGACAAGCGGGGGCGCTCCTGCAAATAGATGTTCAGCCAGATATTTTTCCCTTCAATTTTATCGACAGATATTTTCACATCCGAAAAAAGTCCGTATTCCCAGTATTTTTTAATGGCATCAGAAATGTCTTCCCCGGGAACATTAATTGTCTGTCCCACCCGAAGGCCTGAAAGGTTTGCCAGAATTGCTGGATCGTTATTAAGGTCACCGGTCACTTTAATGTCGGCAATAACATATTCTTTAGGCGTGCCGGAATAAGATATTTCTGGAACATCATCCTGGGCATTAATACCAATAAAAGAGATAAATAAAAGGAGGAATAGTGCGAGCGAATGTTTAATCATTACTATGGTTTTATTTTTTTACCTGATCACTGATTTTTCCAAAACGTCTTTCTCTACCTTGATAATCCAGTAGCGCTTCAAAAAAATGTTCCTTGCGAAAATCGGGCCATAATACATCGGAGAAGTATAATTCTGAATAAGCAATCTGCCAAAGCAGAAAATTACTGATGCGCAATTCCCCACTTGTTCTAATCAGAAGTTCCGGATCGGGCATATTTGCAGTTTCCAGATATTGACTAAATAACTCAGAATTTATTTCGGAAGGTTCCAGGTCATTGTTTTTAATATCACGGGCTATCTTCTTAACTCCCTCAATAATCTCCCATCTGGAGCTATAACTCAATGCAAGAACGAGCGTAAGTCCATCATTGTTCTTTGTTTGTTCCATGCAGGATGCAAGTTTATCCTGAACGCTTATGGGAAGTGTCTCCTTACAGCCAATAGATTTCAACATTACATTGTTATCCATAAGAGTCTTGGTTTCCGAAGCAATAGTGGAAACCAACAGCGACATCAAAGCATCAACTTCATTTTTCGGACGATTCCAGTTTTCAGTAGAAAAAGCGTAGAGCGTAAGAAATTTCATGCCTAATTCGGCAGCAGCCTCGGTAACTTCACGAACGGCTTTCACTCCATTTCGGTGACCAAAAACTCTCGCGTTACCTCTTTTCTTTGCCCACCGTCCATTGCCATCCATTATAATGGCTACGTGCGATGGCAGTTTTTCTTTATCCAGTTGTTCTTTAACTGATGACATACATTTTTTTCTTCGTCACATTTCTAAAATCCGGCATTGCAGGGCACCCTTTTATGAAACAAATCAATGGTGAAAAACAATCCTGCATAAGAATACCAATCATTATTGTGCCAATCCGAAGGTTGTTCAAACCCATAAGGATCGGCGGGATCAATGCTGCCGGGGCCTAAGTAATCCAAGTCGTCAACAAATGTTTTCCTGAAAGACCATTCCAGTCCAACATGCAACCAATCAATGGGTTTCCATTTCACCCCTACACCGAACGGCAAAGATAATATAAAATGTGGGTTTTCAGAACCACCTGAACCATCGGTTTCATAACGATTATAGAGGGTATAAGCCAGCCCTGTGCTAATAAAAGGTGTAAAGCGCGTTTCTTTGCGACGAAAAGGCTGGTCATAATCGAAAAAATTTATTTCCAACTGAGTAGAGAAATCAGCCAGGGTTCGCTGAAAACTGTAGAATCCGGAGTTTCGTACGGAGGTTGTAGGATACTGAATTTTAGGTTGAGGATATTCCCCCTGAATCTCAACCAGGGTCATCGTTCCTTTAAAAGCAAGTCTTTCATTTAAAACCACCCGAACCAGCCCTCCTATAGCAGGCATCGACTTGTAGAAATGTCGATCGGGATTCAAATCTCCGTTATAGTAGGATGCACCCAAAAACAATCCTCCTTCTATCCGCTCTTGCGCAGAGCTATTTTGGACAGGAAATAATAATATTAGAAGAAATAATAATATCGTATGGCCTTTGAAAAGCATTGGTTTATTTTGGGTTTTCCATCCTGATAAAAAATCAGTTCAGACAATCAACTTAGGTCATTCACTCCATTCACTCCATCCCTTAAACGTGAGCATAACCGGAATATTGTTAAAATAATTTAGTTTCGACGATCAGCACCCCACATCAATTTATTTCTCAAAGTGCTATAAAAACTCTGATCGGTACGTTCTACTATTCTGATCGAAAAACCGGCTTTTTTAATTCTCAACTCTGTTCCTTCTTCCACCACTACACTTCGGGAGTCAAGACTGGCAAGAAATTTCCCCCCGCGTCCTTCTACCTTCAGTGTAAGTTCCATATTGTCGGGAACTACCAGAGGCCTGACAGTCAGATTATGAGGAGCAATGGGAGTAATAATAAGCCCCTGCGAGGCAGGGTGCATTATGGGCCCGCCCACACTCAGCGAGTAGGCTGTTGACCCGGTAGGGGTACTTACAATTAATCCATCGGCCCAATAGGAATTAAGATATTCATCATCCAGGTAAGTATGAATAGTAATCATTGAAGAACTATCCTGCTTATGAACAGCAAATTCATTAAGTGCAAAATTAAAATCTCCGATAAGTCCGACAGGTTTTGTTATTTGCAGAAGCGATAACTCTTTAACCTTGTAACGTCCATGCTTTATCTCTTCAAGAGCGGCAGGTAGTTCATGTCGTGAGATATCGGCCAAAAAGCCCAACCGACCGCTGTTGATTCCAACAATAGGAATGCCTGAGTCCCGAACAAAAGTAACCGCTTCAAGGAAGGTACCGTCTCCCCCAATACTGAATAGCATATCCACAATGGGCAGTTCTTCGGCAGAAGAAAAGAACCCGGTAACCACGGGCTTTATCTCAACGTTTTTCAAAAGAAAGTCGTAGAAAGGTTTGTGAATAAATATTTTGGTCTTCTCTTTATGCAAATAGTCAAACAGTTGATTGCAATTCTCATAAAAAACACTCCCAAAACTTTTTCCAAATATGGCAACTTGCATACATCTTTTTGTGAACGAAGATAAAAAATAACCAACAAAACACGGTCAAACGCCGAGGTATTTCATCAGGGAATCATAATTCCGGCGGGTTGTATCATCCACCTGTGATTCGCGGGAATAGACAGCATTAACCTTATACCCGTAACGATCAAAGGCATTAATCACTCCGTTGGCATCCACCCGGTTGAGTTTAATAGTAATTTTGAGTTGCTCTGTAGTCTTGCTTTGAGAAGCATACAAACTCATCACCTTGGCATCAGCATCCTCAACAATGCGGGCGATTTCCGAAAGCGCATAATCCCTGGGCCCCAGCTCAATTTCAATGATACCTCCCGGAGTATGCGCTGCTATCAGTTCAGAAAAACGCAGTAACAGGTCATTCTGCGTGATCGCACCAATGTATTCCTTCTCCCGGTTGAGCACAGGAACTACCGTGAGTTTAAGACGGGCAATTATTTCCACAACGTCATAAATGTGTTGATGTGCAAACAAATAAGGTTTCATCAGTGAGAGGCGATGATTGCCCAGGGGCTCTTCGGCAGAATTCAAATCGTAAATATCTGTATCAGAGATAAGTCCAAGAAAAACCTTATTGTTCACAATGGGCAGATGCGACACACGAAAAGCCTCCATCCACGCCAGTGCATTAACCCCGGTATCGGATGTTTTCAATGAAGGAATGATATCTGATATTAAATCTTTTGCCAGCATAAAATGTGCTTTCTGGAAATACTTTGTAAATTTGCTGTCATCATAAAGTTACAACTTAATGTAACCACGGTCATGTCAGATAGAAAAAATCGCAACAATAAAATTATATTAATTGAACCAAATATTAATAATAAACCGTTACTTTTTAATATTTAAGCTAAACAACATCCCGAAACTTTTGGTTTGATTGTCGGCTTATTAACATCAATCAAGTGGCTGCATCAAACAATACGATATAATCATACTACCAAAGGGTTTAGAGAACTGTCAATTTAGTCACCATCCCTTTATGTTGGGAAAATACATTCAAATTTTTAAACAAACAAAACATTTACCTGTTTTTATTTATTTCTCACGAATTCACATTGGAACCTTTTCATCATGACAAAACTTAGCGTAAACATAAATAAGATTGCAACAATCCGAAATTCAAGAGGGGGAAATATTCCTGACGTTGTAAAAGCCGCTGTTGACGTACAGGCATTCGGAGCACATGGAGTAACTGTTCACCCTCGTCCGGATGAGCGACACATCAGATACAAGGATGTTCACGACATCCATAGGATCATAAAAACAGAATTTAATATTGAAGGGTATCCTTCGCCTAAATTCATGGAGCTGGTAAAGGCAGTGAGGCCACAGCAGGTTACGCTGGTTCCCGACCCGCCTGAAGCCATCACCTCCAATTCAGGGTGGGATACCATCACCCACCTGTCTTTTCTTCAGGATATTATTGGCGAGTTGAAAGAGGTTGGAATCCGGACTTCAATATTTATTGACACCAATCCTGATTTTATTGTCAATGCAGCCAAAACCAATACCGACAGGGTGGAGCTATATACCGAACCTTATGCAACGGATTATCCAACCAATCCTGAAAAAGCCATTGCTCCGTTTGTAGAAGCGGCAGACATCGCCAATAAGGCCGGATTGAGAATTAATGCCGGCCATGACCTCAATTTGGAAAACCTGAAATTCTTTAACGAAAAAATCCCGTTTCTAAAAGAGGTTTCCATTGGGCATGCACTCATCAGTGACGCGCTCTATTATGGCCTCGAACGAACCATCAGCATGTACAAAGACCTCCTTATTAAAGAAAAATAAAGATGGAACTTTTTTACAAGGAAAAAGGGAAAGGTGAGAAAACAATCATTATTGTTCATGGACTTTACGGGGCTTCCGATAACTGGTTATCCGTTGCCCGAGAACTGGAAAAGGATTTTCGGGTAATTCTTATTGACCAGCGCAACCATGGCCGGTCACCACACAACGACGAACACACCTACAAAGCCATGGCCGATGATCTCCACGAACTGATGCAAAAGTTAAAGATCGAAAAGACCATTTTAATGGGCCATTCCATGGGTGGCAAAACAATTATGCGCTTCTGCCTGGATCACCCAGAAATGGCTGAAAAAATGATTGTGGTGGACATTGCACCAAAATCTTACAGCACATTTTCCAATTATGCTGAAGTGACCGCCGACCACGGGAAAATTATTGAAGCGCTCGCTGCCGTTGACCCCACGCAATTCGACAATCGCCAGGATATAGACAAAATCCTAAAAAAAACTTTCCCGCAAAAACGACTCAGAGGCTTTCTGATGAAAAACCTGAAGCGAACCAAAGACGGACATTATATATGGCAGATCAATCTGAAAGCGCTGGAAAATAATATGCCGGAAATCATGGATGGTTTCTCTGACCTTTCGCCCAATAACGACTCCAAAATGCCGGAGACCATCTTCCTCAAAGGAGAGAACTCACCTTATATTCATGAAGACGACTCAATGGCTATAAATAAGTTTTTTCCGGGTTCACAAATCGTCAACATTCCAAATGCGGGCCATTGGGTTCATGCAGAACAGCATGATTTGTTCCTGAAAACTGTAAAATACTTTCTCGAAGTATAGAGAATGGGACTTGGAGCGAGGAGCCTGGGATTGTAGCACAAAACATGAGGTTTTAGAAGAAAAGATGCTTAAACAGACACCACATTCTCCGGTTTAAGCAGCGGTTCCCCTTTTAAACGCAGAAACAGTTGAGTAGTGGCCAAAACATCCTTCTCGCAATAACGGGCTATGCGCTCCACATCATCCTCTTCGTAATAAACAGAGGCCACCTGGCTGCCGTCAATATCATCTTTAGGCGATGGAATCCCCATAATATGCGTTAGCAATTTGAGCGAAGTATAATGCTTATAGTCACCAAACTTCCACAAATCCAACGTATCGATAAATTTAACTTCCCAGGGCTTTTTCCCCGCTACATCCAGAATATCAGGCAAAGGAAGCCCGTTGATAATCAATCTTCGGGCGATGTACGGGAAGTCAAACTCTTTCACGTTGTGGCCGCAAATATTGGTGCCCGGATGCACAGTGAAACTTGCGAGAGCTGCCGAAAACTCTTTCAACAATTTCTTTTCATCATGACCGAAAAAAGATTTCACCCTCAGCGTACGATCTCCATTTTCGGGCTTTATAATTCCCGCTGAGATGCAAACGATTTTTCCGAATTCGGAATAAATCCCGGCTCTTACATAATCCTCGTCAGGCAATACGTCCTCTTTGGAAGTATTGCCTGACTTTTTCGTCCACAACTCTTTCATTGTGTCATCAAGCTTGTCAAAAGTTGGATACTGAGGCACCGTTTCGATGTCGATGTACATTATTTTCTCCGAAGCGACATTGTTTAGCATGGCTGTCAGATTTTAGGAAAGGTTTCGTTGAATAAAATGAGTTAGAATATCAATGGCCACATGGTTCTCTCCCCCCTGTGGTACAATTAGGTCAGCATAACGCTTACACGGTTCAATAAATTGCAGGTGCATCGGTTTCACCGTTTTCTGATATCGGTTCAGCACCCTTTCAATGGTCCTTCCCCTTTCCTCTATATCCCTTTGAATAACCCTCATCAGGCGATCATCGGCTTCAGCGTCCACAAAAACCTTCAAGTCCATCAGAGCGCGGAGTTTGGGATGAGTAAGCACCAAAATACCTTCCACAATAACCACTTTAGTTGGATTCACCGAAATGGTCTCTTCCGACCTTAAACACGACAAATAGGAATAAACAGGTTGTTCAACAGGCTGATTGTCCTTCAGCCTTTTTATATGCTCCACAAGCAAATCGAACTCAATGGAATCGGGATGATCAAAATTTATCTTCTGACGCTCCTCCAGGGGTAAATGACCGTTGTCCCGATAATATGAATCCTGGGGTAGAATGGCCACCTCATCCACCGGAAGTCTTTCCATTATTTTACGAACCACAGTAGTTTTTCCTGATCCGGTGCCTCCGGCAATGCCAATTACGAGCATATTTTAATTGATTTTTATATTTTTACGGCACTAATTTACAACAGATGAATAAATAATTAAAAGATTATAATCATGATTAAACACATTGTACTTTTCAAATTCAAAGAGGATCTGCCTGCCGGAGAGAAAAAAAGTAAGATGGAAGACATCAAAGCAGACCTGGAAGCATTAATCGGTAAAGTAGAAACCCTGCGCAAAATGGAAGTAGGTCTAAATCTCAACCCTAATGAAGAATTCGACCTGTCGCTCATTTCAGAATTCGACAATATGGAGGGGTTGAATGCTTATGCCGTGCATCCGGAGCATGTAAAAGCCGGCGCAGCAATCAGAGAAATATTGGAAAAACGAGCCTGCGTGGATTATGAAATTTAAAAAAAATGCACAACCTGAAATGAGGTTGTGCATTTTTGATTTTTTCATCAGAAGTTTTTAAAAATCCTCTGAATAAAAAGCCTGAGGCTCTTCTCTCAAATTGTATCGGGATACCATCACTTCACCGTAAGCACCTGCACTCCGCAAAGCAACGAAATCACCACGTCTTAGCTCGGGAAGGTCAATCGCCTTTCCAAAACTGTCGGATGATTCACAAATAGGGCCCACCACATCGTACCTGACTTTCTTTGCATCTTTGGTTGCGGACAGATTGTCTATCTTATGTTTGGCCTGATACAAAGCAGGACGAATCAGGTCGGTCATTCCGGCATCGATAATAACAAACCGGGTTTTAACACCCTCTTTCACATATAACACACGGGAAATAACATTTCCGGCCTGCCCCACTACCGAACGACCCAATTCGAAATGCAATTCCTGACCCGCCTTCAGTTTCAAAAAGTCTTTGAACACTTTAAAATAAGAAGCAAAATCAGAAATAGAATTGTTTTCCGGATCATCATAATCAATCCCGAATCCCCCTCCAACATTTATGACCCGAGGAAACAACTGCCTGGAAATAAACCACTCCTGAAGTTCATTCACCCGGATACACAAATCCTTAAAGTTGTCGAGGTCTGTAATCTGTGACCCGATGTGGAAATGCATTCCTTCGAACTGCACATTCTGCATTTCTTTCATCCTGTCCAAAACCGCTTCCAGGTCAGACATACTGATGCCAAACTTATTTTCATCGAGTCCGGTAGTAATATAGTGATGTGTATCGGCCTGAACATTGGGATTAATCCGAAAAGCCACCTTTGCTTTTTTACCGTTTTTGGCTGCCAGTTCATTGATAATTTCCAACTCTGGCAATGACTCCACATTAAAGCAATTAATATCGTGTTTCAACCCCAGTTCAATTTCCCAGTCGGATTTCCCCACGCCGGCAAAAACAATTCCATCAGGACTAAAACCAACATCTAAAGCTTTCTGAATTTCGTAACCACTTACACAGTCAATTCCAAAACCTTTTCTCCGAATTTTCTCCAAAACCCGGTCGTTGGCGTTTGCCTTAATGGCATAATGAACATGAAAATCATACTTATCCGACTCTTTCTTCACCAGAGAGAGAGTGTCCTCAAGCAGGTTCATGTCGTAATAATAAAATGGTGTTTTAAGCTCTTTAAACTTCTCAGTTGGAAAATTTGTCATTCTTTTACTTATTTAAAATAGTTTTGCACTCAAAGCCTGAAGGGCATTTTTCTTGTCATTTGCATTGATGAGCAGTGAAATATTGTGCTCACTTCCTCCATAGGAAATCATCCGAATGGAAATTTCCTTAAGTGCTTCAAAAATCCGGTTGGCATAACCTTTATTTTCGGCCACCAGGTCTCCAACCACACAAACAATCACCTGGTCGTAATCCACCTCAACGGTGCTGAATTTCCTCAAATCATCGAGAATTTCCTCCAGATGCCTGTTGTTATCAATAGTAACCGAGACCCCAACCTCGGAGGTTGTAATCATATCAATGGACGTTTTATAACTTTCAAATATCTCGAAAACCTTTCTAAGAAATCCGAAGGCCAGCAACATGCGTCCTGACTTGATTTTAATAGCCGTAATACCATCCTTGGCAGCCACAGCAGTAATGCGATCCTTGTGCTGCGATGAAGAAATGGTGGTTCCGGCAGCTTTGGGATCCATCGTATTCAGAACCTTTACAGGGACATTGGACAACTTGGCAGGCAGCACGCTTGTAGGATGCAAAATCTTAGCTCCGAAATAAGCCAGCTCTGCCGCTTCATCAAAGGAAATTTCCGCAATCGACTTTGTGTTTTCCACAAAACGCGGATCGTTGTTGTGCATTCCGTCAATATCTGTCCAGATCTGAATCTCCTCAACTTCAAGAGCTGCTCCAATGAGAGAAGCCGTGTAATCGCTACCTCCACGTTGAAGATTATCAACCTCACCAAAAGCATTGCGACAAATATAACCCTGTGTTACAAACAAATGAGTGTCGGTATAATCATTCATAATACGCTCCAGATTCTCACGAATATAAACCGTATCCGGCTCATTGTTTTTGTTGGTGCGCATAAAATCCAATGCAGGTAAAAGAACCGAGTCATGGCCGTTTTCCTGCAAAAAGAAATTAAACAAAGCTGTTGTGAGTAATTCGCCCTGTGCCAGCACAGATTTTTCCTCAAAAACAGTAAAGACATCTTTGGTAAAAGACTTGACGTAATCGAAATGCGACTTCACCAACTCAAATCCTTTATGCCTGAACTCTTCCTTATTAAAAAGTTCCTTAACAGTATCTACATAGCCACGCTCCAGCCGATTAATCACTTCGTTGGCACCATCGTAGTTCTTCTTGTATAAATAATTTGCAATTTCAACAAGACTGTTGGTTGTTCCCGACATTGCGGAAAGAACCACAATTTTCCGATCGGAACCGGTTACAAGATCCGCAACCTCCCGCATTCGTTGTGCTGATCCTACCGATGTTCCGCCAAACTTTAGTACTTTCATAACTATAATATTTTCAGAATGTGTGGAAGCCGAATAATGATTTACTCAATTGCTTTGTCGGAAAAACATTTCCTTTGAGAATTGTACCGAAACAATTTCGATTAAAAATTGTCAACTTATTTCATTACAACCCCTAACTGATGACAATTTAATCATTTTTGCCGGCTGCAAAGTTATAAATTTTAACAAAACAGACCTAACAGGCTAACAATTTCGTTTACAACCGATCGCTTTCCCGGATACAGAAACCTGTTTCAGAGTTTTTTTTCATCCATATCAGGCATGTGAATCTCTATCAATTTACATTTGTCTGAAGCATTAATAATAAATTCCTTTAAATCGGCAGGTATCAAAACAGTATCTCCTGTTTGGAGTGATTCCCGCTGATTATCGTGGTAAATAATTTCAGCATTTCCCTCCACACACATCAATATCACAAAAGAGTCGAAGTTGTAAATATCCTTTTTAAGTTCGTGACCATGCAACTCAATCAGACTGGTAACAAAGTATGGAGATTCAACGATGGGGGTCATCTCATTTTCCCTGGATTCATACCGAGTCCGAAACTCTCCCCCGCCTGAAAAATCAATAGCATCCAGCGCCTGAGCTGTATGTAATTCACGGGAATTACCATCCGCATCCCGACGGTCGAAATCATATATGCGATAGGTCACATCAGAGGTTTGTTGAATTTCGGCAAGTAAAATACCTTTACCGATAGCATGAACACGTCCTGCAGGGATAAAGAAAACATCACCCGGCTCCACCTCATGGCTGGCAAGCAAATCATCCAATTTATTGCTTTCAAGCGCTTTCAGGTATTCTTTCTTATCGGTATCTTTTTTAAATCCGCTGATAAGCCGGGCTCCCTTGTCCGCCTGCATCACATACCACATCTCAGTTTTCCCCAACGAATTGTGTCGTTTCCTGGCCAGAGTATCGTCAGGATGCACCTGAATGGAAAGCACATCATTGGCATCGATAAATTTTATAAGCAACGGAAATTCATTCCCGTACTTTTCAAAAACCTTATCTCCTACCAATTCAGACATATAAATTTCCATCAGTTCGTTCAGCGAATTCCCTTTCAGGAAGCCGTTGCTCACCACAGAAACATCGCCCGGAATCCCGCTCAACTCCCAGCTCTCGCCGATGTCGGAAGCAGTTCCGGTATCTTTTCTCAAAACAGTATTTAATTTGGTTCCGCCCCATAATCTCTGTTTCAGAATGGGTGCGAATTTTAACGGATATAGTTTTCTTTCCATAACTTCATTC
>Ga0163219_100086_pt1 | contig 22854 bp, 15 predicted proteins | sample MSEWel2016_04_06_FD_113150 | JGI IMG/M metagenome (GOLD analysis project Ga0163219, IMG submission 113150) | Subsurface microbial communities from deep shales in West Virginia, USA - MSEEL Well Study Marcellus 3H_2016_04_06 ...
CTGCCAACCTCTTCCATATAAAAGTGAAAGAGCGTCATTGCGATCCCGATGAGGCACGAGATCGGGAGAAGCAATCTCTAAAAGTATATACGCTACTATAAATTTAAGCCAAAAAAATTGGTAAGGGAATTAATCTTTTGATGGAGAGGTTCTTTTTATTCTTGAGTGTAGTAACAATACCCGGTTATCCCGAAATTTCAGGATAATAAAAAACTGATAATTAAATCATTAAAAAACAAGGCGGGCGGTCTGTAACTCCCTCACGACAAAGGCCTTGTGGCTTTCGAAATCCATGGCTTTTGCGTAGGGTTTCATTGCTTATCTGCGGTTAAGTCTTTTTTGTAGTAGTTATTGTCAATGTCGGGGTATGGAAATTTTTGTGCCGTAGTTGACTTATTACACACCCTAAATGACGAAGCGTTTGGCAATAAAGATACTTTTTAGACCGGGCTCATTCCTTAATGTTGAAATTCCTGCTGACTACATTGCCATCCGTATCCACCAGCGTGATGGTGTGATTGCCTGCCTCAGGCGTAAGCTCTATTTCATGAGGACTTTGAGTTTTATCCAGATAGGTTTGGTCAAGGTGCCAGAAAATTTCTGCTTCGGGGTTTGAGTGAACCACCTTGAAGATGATTTTTTCTTTTTCTCCATCCAGATCTGTTGGGCGCATGATGGTTGCATTTGGAGGAGGGTATATAAAATCTACCGGGGAAGTATTGGACTGAAAACAACCCGGCTTTTTGGGCGGAAGAAAGCGATATCCGGGATTTCGGCGACTGTAATACCATGCCATGAGGGGGGGGAGAACAAACCACGATTCCGAAATAATCTCTCCATCGGACTGGCAGGAGCGTTTGGTCTGAAATTGTCTGTCGGGTGTAAGATGAACCAATTGATGATAAGGACAAGCGGGACTGGTTTTTATGGTATGGGGAACCAAAAGGGTATCTGTATCAGGGCAAACATTTCCGGCTCTGTAGCCCGATTTTCTGCACACACGCATTTCTTTCAAATCATCATGAGGGGTGTCGTACCAGCCGGTTGTTGGCAGAAGGTCGAAGAGTCTGAACATGAGAGGTCCCGCGGTGGTGCCGCCCAGCAATCCTGCTCTTCCTTCTCCCGAAGCATTTCCGGCCCAAACTCCCACCACATAGCGACCACTAATTCCGATGCTCCAGGCATCCCGGAATCCATAACTGGTTCCGGTTTTCCAGGCGATGTTTTGTCCCGAGGTGAAATTTTCCCAACCAGCTTCTTCCGGAGGGCGGATTACGCTTTTCATTGCCTCCAGTGTCCACCAAATCGCCCCTGCCGAATAAACAGGGGGATGGTCAGTCAGTTGTGATTCTTTTATTGTAGAATGCTCCAAAAATAAAGGGTGGATGTCGGTTGTTTTGTATCGGCTGTTATCGGGAGGATAGTGTTTTAGAATCCGTCCCATTGTAGCGTAGGTTCCTGCCAGGTCCCAGAGGGTTACTTCCCCGCCACCCAGAATCAGGCTAAGTCCGTAATGACCGTATCCTTTATCCAAGGTTGTAATGCCTGCCATGGATAGTTTTTTAAGGAATTTTTCGGCTCCATGTTGATGCAACAGACGGACAAAGGGAATATTCAGTGACCTGGAGAGGGCCTCATTGGCCGGAACGGCCCCATCGAAATTGCGATAAAAATTGGAGGGTGTATAACTCTGATATTGGGTGGGGATATCTGCCAAAAGGGTTTGAGGAAGTATGGTTCCTTCCTGCAGCGCATCGGCATAAAGTAATGGTTTAAGTATGCTTCCCGAACTCCTTTTTGCTCTTATCATGTCAACAGCATGTCCTGCGGTTTTTTCCCGGGGCCGGCTGTTGCCTACGTAGGCCAGAACATTTCCGGTTTCCACATCGGCGATGATGGCTCCTGCGTGGCGGATGAGGTTCGAAGCCATTTGGTCGGAGTGACGTTGCAAGGCGTCGGCAGCTTGTTTTTGCAACCTTGCATTAATGGTGGTGTGAATTATTTCTCCCGGCCGGGTGTTCAAATAGTAATCGACCAAATGGGGAGCGATGGAAGGCAGTGAACGTGTTCCTTCCGGGAGTGGCTCCTGAAGCGATAGTTTTAATTCTGTGGAATCGATGTGACCCTTTTCGGAGAGTTTTCTCAAAACCCGGTCACGTTTTTCTTTAAGCAAATTACTATTGTGTCCGGGACGAAGCATCCCCGGGGCATTGGGGAGTACTGCCAGAAGTGCCGCTTCTGCCCAGGTGAGGTGCTCGGGAGGTCGTTCGAAGTAATGCCACGACGCTGTTTCGAAACCGACAATGTTTCCTCCAAATGGAGCATTGGCAGCATACATGAGTAAAATCTCTTTTTTGCTGTGCCCCAGCTCCAGCCTCAGGGCCTTTACCATCTCCAGGAATTTGTTTTTTATGGTTCTGGGGGCATCTGCCGACATGCGGGCGACCTGCATGGTGATGGTGCTGCCTCCACTGACAACTCTGTTTTGTTGAATGTTTTGCAGAACGGCCCGGATTACCGACCAGGGGTTGATGCCTGGATGAAAATAGAAATATTCATCTTCAAAAGTGAGAAGAGCGGTTTTGTATTTTTCGGGCAACTTATCGGGTGCGGGAAATCTCCACTGTCCGTCGGCGGCAATATGAGCACCTACAATTGAGCCGTCATCGGCCAAAACAATGGTTGAATGCGGGGTGTCGAAACGAGGGGGTGGAACGCAAAGGAAGAGTATAAAAATGACCAGAATGCTCATTCCGATGCGGAAGGGTTTTCCGGTCATTTTATTTTTCAATGATTTTCTCATGCTGGTAGGGTTGTCATTGCTTCTTTGGCTTTACTGGAAAATAGCCAGCAATTGTGTAAAGATGATGAGCAGTACCATGGCAACCGGATAAACAGTGGCATACGCAATGGCCGGAGCATTGGTGTCGGTCATCGGATCAACTGCCGCCAGGCCGGGGGTACTGGTCATAGAGCCGGTAATCGCTCCAAGCATGGTCAGGATATTCATCTTTTTCATGAAGTAGGCGGATATAACAGCTAATAGCATGGGAATTAATGTAATTGCTCCACCGATGACAAACAGCTGGGAACCATACTGATTGTAAGTGTCCACCAACTGTGCCCCTGCTTTGGTGCCTACTTCAACCAGAAAGAACATCAGCCCGACTTGTCGCAACAATTGGGTGGCAGCTCCCGACATACTCCAGATAATGGGGCCGGTACGTCCGATGCGGCTCAATATCATGGCTACTGCAAGGATTCCGCCGGTCAGTCCCAGATTGAAGGAAATGTTTTCGCCAAAGGAGATGGAAAGTCCTCCCAGAAGGATTCCGAGTACAATTCCGGTGGCTATGGGAAAAAAGTCGGTGTCCGAGAGTTTTTTGTCATTGTTCCCGAAAATTCTGACCACCTGCTTCATGTTTTCCCGGCTGCTGGCTACGGTAAGTTTGTCTCCCAGGTGAAGCCTCATGGATGGTGAAGGAGCAATGTCAATGCCACTTCGGCGAAGGCGGGTCACGGTGGACTGATAATTGTTCCACAGGTTGAAATTCCCCAGCATTTGGTTCACTGCTTCCTTGTTGGTCACCAGGATGGATTGTACTTCATAGGATTTGTGCAACGGGATTTGTTCTTCTGTTTCGTGACCAATCAGCAATCGTATCCTTTTCAATGCATCTTCTGTGCCCACGGCTTTTACCAGATCGCCTTTGTTGAGAATAGTGTCCGGTAATGGAACAATCGCCTCTCCATTGTGCATAATTCTGGAGATGACAGCTTTGGTCATGGAGCGAATCCGGAGTTCAGAAATGGATTTTCCCTCTACATTTTCGTTTTCTACCTTAAACGTCTTACTTTTTATCTCCGGGAAGCCGGCTTCATTGAGTTTTTCATATTCTTTCTCTGCTTTTGGGATATCCGCCTTGATAAATTTGGGATAAAGCCTGACAAATAAAATGACTCCAATTACCCCGAATGGGTAGGCGATGCCATATCCGATGGAAACCAGGGATGAACCGGTAGCGTCTATAGCAGCCGCCAGCCCGGGTGTGCTGGTAAGTGCGCCTGTTAAAAGTCCTATGGCCACAGGCATTTCTATTCCCGTCCACCAAAATGCAGCAAAGGTGATAGCCGAAGCGGATGCTACAATAATGGTGGCAATAATTGCCAGATCCCGTCCTTGTTGTTTAAACGATTCAAAAAAGCCAGGTCCGGCTTGCATACCAATGGTGTAAATGAACAGGATAAGTCCAAGTTTTCCGATAATGGGTGGCATGGTCATTCCGAAATGCCCGAAAATTAAGGCCACAAAAATGATGGCAGAGATGTCGAGAGAAATGCCTTTGATTTTTATGCTTCCAAGGATGAAGCCCAGGCAGATAATTGCAAAGAGTCCGAAGTACTGCGTGGTGAAAATTTCCATTGGTAAAAGTTTTGGTTGGGTGCAAAGTTACGCTAATTCCTTGTCAGCCTAAATGAGGTGACGTTAAATTTTATTAACCATGTTAAACAAAGTAAATGATTTTTACTCACCGAATTCCATACAGTCTATCTAAAATTGCTTTGTTTGCAGAAAGAGCGGTTATTTTATCAAGTGTTGTATCTTTGTTAGAAGATATTCTTGTGTGGTTTGTTCCTGTTCTGGTTTGGGATTCCTGGTTTTTTCGAATAAACACCAAAAAAATCAATATGTTTCTTTCATCCAATAAGATAGCTTATGTGTTTTTTCATTTAAAGCAACATGTTTCTACTAAAGCTTTAAATGATGATAAATACATCGTTTTAAATGAACGTGAAGAGTCATTTGCTAATTTGAAGAATAAAATTGTTTTTGTATTGTCTGAAGCCACAAAGCCGGAACCGGCTTTAGTTTCTTTTATGGGTGAAAAAGTTCCGGTTCTCTTTCCTTTTGATGATTCCCAGGATAAACTTTTTCGTTTTGATGCAAACGGGAACCTGATTTTTGGGTTCGATTTTTTGTCATCTGTTTTTTATTTGTTGTCCGGTCAGCAGGAACTGGAAATTTCTCAACGCGACCGTTACGGACGGTTTTCTTTTGTTTATTCTTTACAAAAGCGTCTTGGATGTGTCCATTTGCCGGTGGTTAATTACTACATGGAGATGATTGTGCAAGGAATTGAGGCCTTTGCAACAGAGAATAATCTGCCTTTTCGGCGTAAAAGGTTGTTTGACAACCTGGGATTTGTGCTGAGCCATGATGTGGATCGCGTTTCTTTTCATCATCCATTCCGTATTCTTTATAAAATTAAGCAGTTCCTTGGGTTGGCCCCTCTGCATTACAGTCGTTCCAAAACCATAAAACTGATTTTTGAAGGCATTCTTTTCCATATAAATCCTTTTAGAAAGGACGACCCATGGTGGAATTTTGATTGGATAATTGCTTTGGAGAAGCGTTTGGGGATTCGCTCAACTTTTTTCTTTTTGAAACAGGAGGACCGGTTTGACAATTCACTTTATAAATTCCATTTTAAAAAGATAAGAAATTTAATCAGTGAACTTAAAGCCCAGGAATTTGAAGTTGGACTTCATGGTACGATGCGATCGGTGACCGACCGGGAGAATCTGGTAAAACAAAAGGATGAGCTTTCTGTAATTCTTGGAGAGTCGCCTGTTGGAATTCGTCAGCATTATCTCCGGTTTTTTAATCCTGAGACTTTTAAAATTCAGCAATCAGCAGGACTAAAATATGATTCATCTCTTGGTTTTGCCGAGCAGGACGGTTACCGAAACAGTTATTGTTATCCTTTTCATCCTTACGATTTTGAGAATGACCGGATGATGTTGATATGGGAGATTCCCCTTGTGATGATGGAGGTTTCGGTTTTACAATACCGAAGGGAAGGATTTGAACCGCTCAGAAAATCTGTTTTCCATTACATCCGGGAAGCAAGGAAGTTTGGAGGACTTTTTTCATTGTTGTGGCACAATTGCCGGTTAAGCGAATACGAATATGAAGGAGTGACAGGGTTTTATGAAAGTTTACTTGAAGAGATAATAGAGGAGAATCCAAAGGTGCTTTCCGGGAAGCAACTGATTGAAGGGATGGAGGAATTTAATTCATAATGGGGCTTTTCGATTAGAGGTCCGGAATATGGTTAAACCTATTATCTTATGTGGTTCAATAACTTTCATATTAGTAATATCGTAATTAATTGAAAGTGTGTTGTTTGTATTTCTTGGTTGTTTTGGTATCTCGCAAAATGGGTTTGGTTTAAGTTCTCAAAAGTGGCGGTTCAGAGACCGCCACACCTGCTTGTGAGATACTAACAGCCAAGAGCTAAGAGCCAAGAGCCAATAGCCAAGAGCTAACAGCTAAGAGCCAAGAGCTAACAGCTAAGAGCTAACAGCCAAGAGCCAAGAGCTAAGAGCTAACAGCCAAGAGCCAATAGCTAACAGCCAAGAGCCAAGAGCCAATAGCCACCTTGCCTAAATCCCTTTTTATTACCTTATGTTTCTTATGTGGTTCAATTCCTTTTATCTTTGTAATGGTAAATGAATAATTAGCAATGGGAAAACACCTTCAAAATATTCTTCAAAAAGCGGGGTTGCTTAATGTTGCCCAAAAAGCATATTTAAAATGGATGACAGTTAAAGCAGAAGCTGAATTGTTGTTTGTTTTGCCATTGCTTAATAAATCAGGGGTGTTGCGACGTTTTTATTTTGCTTTTTTCTCCTCCACCTTTAGTGCGGAGATGCGCCAATACATTAATGGGCGTTATTTTTATCTGCAACGAAGCAAAGGGCCGGTTTTTAACGAGTCTCTGTTGCGGCGTAATATTCATCGTCTCGAAAAAGGGATTATGGCTGAAGAACGAAAAAAAGTTTTCGGGCTCGATTTTATTGGGGAAACGGTTCGACAGTTTTCGGCTTCGGTTGCTCAGAATACTTCGGCAGAGGTGAATGACTGGGCCTTTGATATCTTAAATGAATACTTTAAGATTGTGGATAAAGTACCTGTTATTAAGCGTGCTTATGATGATTTTAAAGGAGTGGTTTATTCTAAAAACAATCCGAATCAAAGTAAGTTGCCTTATGTAAAGTTACATCCTCGTGCCGAAGCTTTTGACCATTTTCAGGAGCTTCTGAGTATTCGAAAATCAGTTCGAAGTTTTGTGCCGGACAGTATCCCGTCCCGGGAACATGTCGAAAAGGCGGTTCGGCTGGCTTCCACGGCGCCAAGTTCGTGCAACCGGCAGCCATTTCGTTTTGTTGTGCTTGAAGATAAACAGAGCGTAGTGGGAGTGAGCAAACTGGCAGGTGGAGCGCGTTCTTTTGCAGAGGGCATTCCTGCATTGGCAATAGTGGTTGGAAGTACCAGTGTTTCTCCTTCTCCCGGCGACCGCCACCTGATGTATATCGATGGAAGTCTTGCTTCCATGAATTTCATGCTTGCCCTGGAGAGTATGGGCATCTCATCATGCCCCATCAACTGGCCCGATATTAAGAAATCCGAAAAGGCCTTGAGAAAGATTGTAGCACTCGAAAAATTTGAACGCCCCGTGATGTTGATAGCCATGGGCGAAGCAGCTGAAACCGGGTTGGTCGCCTGTTCAGTGCGCAAAGAGGTTTCGGAACTGTTACAGTTTCATGTTCCTGAAAAATAGATATTAAATGAAGACAATTCTAATCATAGGAGGAAATTTCATTAACAAAGGGGCCGAGTCCATGTTGATGGCTACGGTGAGCGGAATCAGGAAGAATTTTCCGGGATTCGAGCCTGTTTTGATTGATTTGTTTCCTGTTAAAACGGCTTCCGAAAAAACGGAATATGATTTCAGAATTGTCAATATGCATGTACGCACCCTTTTTCGGATCTCCTTTCCTTTTCTGAAATTGGTTTTTCGTCGCAATAGACTTAGCGAAGATGAAAAGGAGATTAAAAGTTTGTTCGCTGAGGCATCAGCATTGTTCGATATTAGCGGCTATGGATTGAGCGCTCACAACCAGCCGCTTTTGTGGAGCGTGGCTTATCTGTTGCCATTCCGGCTTGCACGAAAAAGCGGAGTTCCTGTATGGTTACTCCCTCAGAGTTTTGGGCCTTTTAATTTTAAAGGAGTTAAAAAACTATTGTTCAAAATATGGGGGCAGTCCTTGCTCAATTATCCTGAACTAGCTTTTGCAAGAGAACCGGAAGGATTTGAGGATCTTCAAGCCGTTCGTGAAAAGCCTTGCCTGCTATCTCCCGATATCGTGTTGCAAAGAGACTTGAATGTTGAATTGCAATCGGGCGATGAGGTGATTGTGATTCCAAACAGGCAGTTATTCAATTTTTCCGAACCGGATAAGGTGGTTCGTTTTTTTTCTGATATCATCCAGCGTTTTCTCGAAAAAGAGCTCGTGGTGAGAATCGTCCGACACAGCAGGGATGATGAAGAATTGTGTAGAAGCATTAGTGGCTTGATATCGCACAACTCGTTGATTGTGGATAGTTCAGATTATTCAATTAAAGCACTTATTGAGCAAATATCCAAAGCCCGGTTTGTTGTTTCGGCTCGTTATCATGGGGCTGTTCATGCCCTGATTTGCCACAAACCGATTTTGATTATCGGCTGGGCCGGGAAATACCGGTATTTGGCTCAGCTTTTCGGCATTAGCAACCAGCTGATCGATTTGCAGCATCGAAGAATTGAAGATATAAATATACCCGCTTATGTGGACGGGCTGGTCTCTGAAAAAGACAATTTGACTGAATGTATCTCTACCCGGCTGAAGGAAATTCGCCACAATAGTTTTTGGAACCATATCAACCTAAAATCATGAGCCAGCCTTTCCCCATTGCTGTTTTTTGTTACAACCGACCGGAGCATCTGAAACGGACTATTTCTGCCTTGCAAAAGAATGTCGGTGCGGAATTGAGTGAGGTTTGGTTTTTTTCCGACGGGCCTGGGGGCGAAAAGGATCTGGCTTTGGTAGAAGCAGTGAGGGTGGTTCTTAATAATGTTCAGGGTTTTAAAAAGGTTCGTGTCTTAAAAAGTAAAGAAAACCAGGGGCTTGCAATGACCATCATCAAAGGAGTGAGGGCCGTTTTGGAGGAAAACCCTGCATGCATTGTACTGGAAGATGATCTGGAAACGTCACCGTATTTTCTGGATTTTTTGAACCGTGGACTTTCTTTCTATTCTGATGATCCGGATGTGTTTTCTGTGTCCGGTTATTGCCCGCCTATTGATATTCCCGGCGACTATGAGGCAGAGGCTTATCGGTTTCCGCGCATCAACTCCTGGGGCTGGGGTACCTGGCGCGATCGTTGGAACAGCGTTGATTGGGATGTCAAGGGTTTTGACACTTTTATCAGCAATAAAAATGCAGTGAAAAAACTGAGCGGTCAGGGGAAAGACCTGCCGGTGATGTTGCTGAAGCAACAGACCGGGACGATTGGGTCGTGGGCTGTGCGCTTTAACCAGGCCTGCTTTAAGGCAGGAAGAACCAATATTTACCCGGTTAAATCGCTCGTGCGCAATAGGGGTGCCGATGGTACCGGAACACACATGAAAAACTCAGGAAAGTATTTCACCCGGCTCTCCGAAAAACCATTGCAGCCACAACCGGCCTACGAAAATGCTGAAATCAGCAAGGCCTTTCGTAATTTTTACCGACCTTCGCTTTATCGGCAAATCATAAATAAAATTAAAATAGCCCGGTATTTACAGCGTATCCGCTAATTTTGGACTATGCAGAATCAAACCCGCTTTGTTTTTCGTCAGTCGGCCATTTATGGTGTGGGCAATATTCTCTCGAAACTGAGTGGCGTATTGCTGATTCCTCTGTATCTGAAATACATTTCGGAAGAAGAATTTGGTATCGTTTCGCTTTTTGAAACCATTGCGCAGTTCATCATGATTTTGTCGGGATGGGGCGTCAGAGCCGGTTTTTCGCGCTGGTACCATGAGTTTAAGACACGTACGGAGCAAAAGCAGCTGTTTTTTACCGCTTATACCTTCAATTTTTTCAGCAGCATTCTTGCGGTTATCCTGATTGGTGCAGTCCTTTTCTTTTTTAGCGGAGGTATTTTTAAAGCGGAAATTTCCACCGATATTATTCTTTATTTTTCGTTGGGCACATTGTTTCGATTGTTTTTCGATATGCCTTTTTTTATGCTGAGGATTCAGCAAAAGGCAGCACAGCAAACGGCCTGGTATTCAATGAATATTGTATTGGTGTTGATATTCTCTTTTGTTTTTTTGGAGTTTTTCGACATGGGACTAAAGGGTATTTACCTGGGACAACTCGTGGCACATTTTTTTACTTTCCTGCCCATGTCTCCGCTGATATGGCGTAATTTTTCCTTTAAATTTCGTTCCGATGTTCTCCGAAAACTTTTGCAATACGGGTTGCCACTGGCTATCAGCAATATTCTCACTACTATTCTGACGCTGAGCGACCGGCACATCATAAATCAATATCAAAATCTGGGGGAAGTAGCGGGCTACAGCATGGCTTTCAAAATATCCAACCTGATTCAGGTGGTGGTGGTTGCGTCAATAATCACCGGGTTTACCAATTACTATTTTAAAACACTGCACAACGAGAACAGCAGCTATTTTTATCAGCGGATAGTTCGCTATTTTACCGTGCTCATCTCACTTGGCGGATTAGCCATTGTGCTGTTCTCTCCCGAAATCATTTACGTTGTTTCTATGGGGAGTGAGTTTTTTCAGGCATCGGTATTTATTGTTCCGGTTTTGATGCTGGGAATGATTTTTTCGGGACTCCGACAGCTGTTTACTTTGCCGCTCAATAAACACAAACGCACCAAAAGGATTTCTATGATTCTGATTGTTAGTGCATTGATAAATGTAGGGGGCAATTTTTTGCTGGTGCCATGGATCGGAAAAATGGGAGCCTCCATTTCTACGGTGGTCGCGCAATTGTTTGCACTGATTTGGTTTTTTAGTGAAGCCGGGAAAGTGGAGGAGATAAAGTTCTCCGTCTGGCGCAATATGCTGCTGCTTATAATTTGGGGCCTCATGGCCTGGGGCGGAATGCAGTTGTTTGAACTCCCATTTCTGAATGGTTTGTTGTTAAAACTGGCTGTTGTTCTTGCTTTTGTTTTGGTGTTGTTTTTAACCGGGCACATCAGTCGTGATGAAATTAATGAAGCAAAGAAACTTTATCGAAGTATTCGCCAACGGTGAGCAGCGAAACCGGCTGATGATTGACAAAGAAAGGCCCTCTGCTTACCGGGTCAATTTTTTCGGGTAGCATCAATGCCGATAGGGTTGCAGCTGTACAGAATTTCTTTCGGCTGCCTGAGTTTCTGAGTTCAATCAATATTTCGTGTTCTGATGGATTGGTGCCCGGCTAAAAAGTGGTGATTCCTTTCCCGAAGAGGCACGAATTCTGGAAAGCAATCTTCTTTCAAAAAACATGTTTCTCCGGACAATAGTGAATCTGATGATAAAAAAATGCTCTCCCTGTAACAATTCGTGTGGGCTCTCCGTCTCAAAATCAGAGTAGGCCTATTACAACTTTGATTCAAATATATTTAGTGCCAGCAAGAAAACTAAGGTTTTTTTAGTCTCTGATAAGAAAGCGCCAAATACAAAGCCTGCCCCGATTTTTCTCGGGGGCTTTCGAAGTTTTTGAATCCAAGGAGTCCCGATTGTGCTTTTTGTTGGTTTTTAGCATAAAAAAACCTTACAAAAGCCACTTCGGGATGACTGATTCAAAAACGAGAATAACAGTTTACCCCGATTTTTCTTCGGGGCAGTAGTTGGTGTTTTCTTGCAAAGACTATTTAGGAAAGAAAAATCATAAGCCATGAAACAAGTTATTCGATACAGCATTTTTGTCTGGGTATTTTTATTGATTTTACCCGGGCATGTTTTTTCACAGAAGGATACGTTGAGCAATTCCCGGAAATTGACCAATATTGTTTCTATTGAGGAGGAGCCTCATCGTACACGTGTGAAATTCCCGGGTGGGGATGTGGAAGTGGATGAGATGAATGATACCATCACCAGAATCACCCTGGGACGGAGACGGTATGAAGTGATTGATAAGCCGGGACACCATACCCGTATTCAGACTGTTCGGGAACCGCGTACAGATTTTAAGGGACATTGGGCCGGTTTTGATTTGGGTTTGACCAATTTCTTTTCCACACCATTTGATTCGGAATTGCCATCCGATGGGAGATGGATGGACTTGAATAGTGGAAAGTCGGTATCTGTAGGTATGAACCTTGTTCAGTACAGCATCGGGTTGCAAAAGGTGAAGGACAATTTTGGAATTGTCACCGGATTGGGATGGACTATAAATAACTATCGTTTCGATAGCCGGAACATTATGATTCGCAATGATGATGGGATTACTACTTACAGGGTGGCTGAACGTAATGTTGAGAAAAATAAATTGGTCACCAGTTATCTTACAATTCCTGTACTACTGGAATTTCAGTTGCCTGCACGGACCGGCGATAAGGATTTCTTTATCTCTGCCGGAGTTTATGGCGGTTTCAGGCTGGGGACGCATACTAAGGTGGTTTACTCCGAAAATGGAGACAGAGAGAAGGAAAAAGGCCGAGACGACTACAATGTCAATGCTTTTAAATATGGTTTGATGGCCAAATTGGGTTACAAGTGGATAAACCTTTATGCCAGATGCGACATGACTCCGTTGCTTGAATCAGGCCGTGGGCCGGAGGTGTATCCCTGGACAGTGGGTGTGACACTGATTCATTTTTAAGGTAGGGGATCAGTCTTTTGGGGATGGTTTTTAAGCACGAATCTTTGATTTCAGCACAAACAAAATTATGAGACAGTATGTTTTTTTGCTTTTGCTGGTGCTTGTGGTAACAAGCGCTTTCAGCCAACATCAAACCCCCGATTCGGCTTTGCAGAAGTATGACCGTTTCTGGGAAATGCAGCCCGGGCTTTTCCGGGTCATGAATGAGGGCCAGGTTGGCGTTGTTCAAAAGGATGGGCGTGTGATTGTGCCTTGCAGGTTCGACCAGGTGTGGTTACCGAATAAGGACAATTACATCCGGGTTCTTTTGAATATGAAAACCGGGCTGTATCATCTCCAAAAAGGGATCATTTTACCTGCTGAGTACGACCAAATCTGGGAGTTTGAGGATGGTCTGGCAAAAGTAATGAAAAACAGGAAGTTCGGCTTTATTGATAAAGATGGTTTAATGGTGGTTCCTTGCGAATATCAGCATGTTTGGGCACCCCGAGATGGCCGGATTAAGGTGATTAAAGATGGCCTTACCGGTTTTGTTGCCACCGACGGACAAATCATTGTTCCGCCTGTTTATCAGGATATTCAGGCTTTTCAAGATGGTCGTGCACGGGTTATCCGCGAAGGGAAAATGGGATTTATCGATGAGCAGGGAAATGAGATAATTCCTGCCATTTACGACGATGTGTTGCCTTTTGACGGAGATACAACCGTTGTGATTTCTAACGGTGAGTATTTGACGGTTGACCGGCAGGGGCAAATTCTGGGAATTACCCAAAAACCTGAAAAGGAATCTGAAAACACGGAGGAATCTGAAGAAAATGATACACAAAATTATCGTCTTCGTATTGAGAAGAATTATATCGAGATTCGTCATGACGGAGAAGGCGTAAATATCTTAAGAAAGGATAGAACCCAAAGATATTTTGAGGGGCATTTACGGGGTGGAGGACTTGCTTTAAACGGATACCTTAATTCCGATCTGAAAGAAGAGTTGCCCGATGGTTATGGTTTTATGTCTTTGAATCAGACTAAGTCGGTGGAAGTTAGTATTTATCCCTGGCAGGAGAGTATCCGTCTTTTTGGCAGTTGGTTTGGAATTACTACCGGAATTGGTCTTCAGTATAATAATTACCGGTTTCAGATTGAAAATATTTCTGATGTCGATGAGGCCGGTTATGAGTGGTTTCCTAAAGTCGGTGCAGAGGCATCCATCTCCAAAAGTAAGCTGATGATGATGCATGTGAATATTCCGGTGATGGCTGAAATTCAAATCCCAAACCGGCGAAATCACAATGCGCTGTATTTGTCGGGCGGAATCGTTGGGGGAGTCCGGTTACAGACCCACACAAAAGTTGTATTTGACGATGGCAATGGTAAAGAGAAGAAGAAAAAACGAGGTGACATGGGGTTGCCCACCTTTCGCTATGGGTTTATAGCACAGGCGGGTTATGAAGCGTTTTCTGTTTATACCACCTACTATCCTGAGTCTATGTTTAAATCGGGAGAAGGCCCGGAACTATATCCGTTTTCAGTTGGTGTCATGTTTCATTTCGATTGATGATGTTTTACGCTGGTTCAGGATTTCGTCAAATAAAAAATGCCGGAGATAGTCATTATCTCTCCGGCATTTTTTGTTTTCATGACTTGTTTAAAGGCTGGGTACTGACCAGTTTATCCATTTGTTTTCTTCGAATGTAAAATTTCCGTCCGTTTTCATGATGTCGGTATTAGCGCTTTCGTCTTCAAGAAGGAATTTTCTGACGAAGGCTTCTACATCCGGTTCCTGGGATTCGGGTAACCCGCAGTGGTCACTGTGGCCGACTTGCGAGAAACCCATATTGTCGGGAACACCCTGTGCCTGCCATATCTTATGTGCCGCATTTCCTGCTGTCCAGGTACTTAAATTTCCCAGCCAGTCCATTGAGGTGTTTTCAATAACCAGCAAACCACGTGGGGCACACAGTCCCATGATTGAGTGGTGATCGTACGGTACTTTGTCCACAGAAGTACTAAACTGGTCGAAGTCCTTGCGGAACCAGCAGTTCTCTGTAACGATTTGTCTCAAACGCTGAACGCTTGATCCCTGAAAGTCGGAAACACGCCAGCTGGCTGCTCCTCCCGAACCAGATTCCTGGGGAATGGTCAGCGCAATGCGTTTATCGAAAGCACCCGCGGCAAGCGCGCCTTTTCCGTTCCTGGAACATCCTGTTACGGCAAGGTGTAATGGGTCAATATTGGCGGCAGGAGTCTTCTCAATCGCGTCCACCAGTCTGCTGATGCCCCAGGACCAGGCCATGATGGCACCTGCTGAATGAGTGTTGCAGTAGAGGTCATAAAATTTACCCGTTCCGCGTGAACCTGCATCATTTTGGAGCGCAATCTCATCCTGTGGGAAATTAATTACGGCCACACCCATATCCAGTAGTTGCTGGTTGTTCAGAAACGAATATCCTATGCCAATAACTGCCGGATAAGGTGCCAATCCATTGGTTGGGTAAGAAATGCTGCAATCGAAGCTGATGGAGCGTCCGTTTTCCTCTACGGTGACGGTAATCGTGCTCCCGCTAAACGAGCCTGTTGTGGCCTCATAATCGATGCAGGGTTTGTATCCGTACTGAAACTTCTGCGCCAATGCCGAAATTTCCGCCTGACGGCATTTCCAGTCTGCTTTGCTTGTCACTCTGGAGCCATCCATAAACTCAAAGGGATCCGGTAAATACGAATTTTCTTTTAGTTCGCTGAATGAGGGAAGTTCGGGGAGGTTGCATCCGTCTCCGCCACAAAGCCGGTTGTCGTCGGCCGGGTCGCAGGGGTTGCCACTCTGGGTAATCTCCATGGTTTGTGACGTTGCTCCGGATTCGGATACGGTTATGGTAGCGGTTCGGGGGTCATAGTCGGGGTTTGAAAGGACTGTAATGGTCACTGTGGAATTGCCATTCCCGGTTTCAGGGCTGAAACTCAGCCAATCCTCCGAAGCGGAGACGGTCCACTTTGTTTCTGAATTGATGACAAATTTTTCGGTACTGCCTTCCTGTGCATCAATGGTCATTTCATTTTTTGAAATGGAAAGAGCCCGGCTCTGGGTTACATCTACCAATTCTGAAGAAACTCCTTCTGCTGTCACCTTTATGGTTGCCGAGCGGGAGGCAAATTCAGTGTTTTCTTCTGCAGTGACTGTGATTTTAGCATTTCCCGAACCGGAAGCAGGATTTATGGTCAACCACTCTGTGGTGGAAGAAACGGCCCAGTCGGTGTTCGAAATAATGTTGAAGGTGTCAATGCTTCCTGTTGCTGCATCGATGGTGAGCGAGCCGGAATGGACTTCCAGCATCGGGGTGAAATCATCTTTTTCTTCACATCCCGTGGCGCTGTAAACAAACAGCATTGAAATTGCCAGGATAAGGGCTGGCAGAGTAAATTTTTTTCTCATTGGTTAAGTGATTTTTGTTTGGTAAACTGATGTTATTGAATGAATACGAATTTAGGGTCTGCTAATTGATTTTCGGGGGAGATATTAAGTTAAAGGGAGTAGATTTCTTTAATGAAGTATAAAATTTAATTAAAAAGGTAAAAATTTCAGAGAGGGTGAGTTGTTCAGGATTTGGTTGTTAAAAAGTGCTAAAAATCAAAGCACGTTCCCGATATGAAGTTTAAGGGGGATGTTTAGGTTCTACCCCTCCCCGGTTTCCTAAAAGGTTTTTTTTCCTCTAATTATCGACGAAAGCAGAGTTTTGCATTTGGTTCCGGCCAGATGGTAAATTTATAGATGCTGCAGATGAGGAAGATGTTGGTTTTGTTCTGGGGCGTTGAAGATTGGTGGTATGTTCATTTGTTCCTTAGTCAGAGACGACGTTTTCTGGTCTCCTTGTTCAGAAACCAGGGGAAAGATGTTGGAATTATAAACCAGAATAAATTTACAGCAACCCATTTGGTTCTTGCAGACGCCTGGTCGCGAGGTGTTTGTGGAAACATGAGTAATGGGTGCAACTCTCTGAAAAAAATCTTTGCGCTTTTGCTCTCTGCGTTTAGCCTTTAATTACTGGACTATTGAACTTCAATACCAAGATAAACAAGCTTTTGTGCCAGTGTTAAACCTTGGCCTTCAATGTTTCCCGGGTAAATCTGGAATATTAATTTCCCCCCTGCAATAACAAAGCTGATTCCGGCGCCCTGGGCACAAAGATCGTCAGTGGCCCCGACAAGAAGTGTGGGGTTTCCTTTTTGGTATGAGGTCAGCATTGGCATGAGGCTGCTTTTACTCGGTGCCAGATAGATGATTTGTGAATTGCCCATTTGTGCTTCAACCGTTGACGCTTCTTTGACAATTAACTGTTGTGCTTCTACTTTTCGGACTTTCGCCAGTTCTTTAAGTTCAGAGGCCAGCTCGTTGTCGCCAATTATGGTAACAAGAAAGTATTTTTCGGTGGAATTGTCGGGCCAGCTTATGTTCTTGGCAAAATTGAATAAAAACAATGTCTTGAATTTGGTCATTTGGGCCGAAGCCGGGATGGAGGTGAACACCAAAACCAATGACAATAGCAGGAATTTGTTTTTTATGGTGAAAGAGTTTAATTGTTTCCATTGCTTATGTCGAAATCAGTCCAGGCAAACTGAATTGATTCCGGTTTTGGGGAACATAAAGGTCTTAATATTCTTTTACGAATATTGATGGGTGGTCGATACGTTTTTTGTCTAATAAAAACGCTTTTTGGTCAAGGGTTTTAATTCGTTGGGTGGATGTTGAATGTTTTGGACGATTGCATCGAATCCAGGGGAGTGTTTGGATAAAGAAAAAGGGACTATTGCCACTTTTCGGCAATAGTCCCTTTATTCCGTTTAGGTTCTTCCTATTAATACGAGAATCGTAATCCAACAAGATAAATGCCTCCAATGTTATCCATAAATGCGAATTCATTGGAGTTGTCATTCAATAAGTTGCGGGCGTTGAGGAAAACACTTGCATTTTTGTTGAATTTGTAAGTGGCCTGAGCATTCAGAATAAACTTAGGGTCAATGGTTTCATTTGCGTATTGATTGACAAAGGTTTGTTCCGAAAGATAGTAGGCATAGCTTGAGAACTCCACTTTTTCCACCGGTTTGTAGATAAGGTTTACCATACCAAAGAGTGACGGGGTGCTTTTGTGTTCAACGTCGTCCTGAATATCTGTTGGTTTAATGGATGTGCTAAATTCGGTCAGTTGCCCGGTCATGATGTTCATGGCATTGGGCTCAATTTGTGCGGCAAGCGACATCATTTGCATTTCAATAATCTCATCGCGGGTGGTGTTGCTGTAATCCTGCAGGGTGGTCTTTTGCCAGGTTGCATGCATTTTGGCAATAAGCTTGGAGGAGAGCACCCAGTCGAGGCTTACGGAAGCACCGACTTGTCGCGCATCAACACCTGAGTTTTGATAAACAATATCCACACTTGGCTGGGTGGCCAGCAGCATCATCATTGGATTGTCGGCATATTGGAAAATTTCGGGCGACAGATTCAGGGTTGTGGAGGTGGGCATGAGGGCGCCATAGTTTCTGCTGTCTGACCCAAATAGCTCGGCTTCTACAACGATGTTCTTTGCGGGACGAACCCGGTAACCCAACTCGATCATATCTATGGTCATCAGGTCGTAATCTTCATTCCCGGCAAAATGGATAAACCTTGGAGGCATCCGGCCTTCGCGATCCCATGTGTAATTGGAATGTGAGTTAATGATGAACGAAGAGCGATTCGCCCTTGAATAAACAGCCCGGATTCTTTGTCTTTCGCCAAGGGGCAATGTGCCGGCAAACTGCCACGAGCTGTAGAGTTTATCAGGATAGTTATATTTTTCGGCCCTCAGTGCAGCAACGAGTCTGAGTTTCCCAAAAGCCAAATAGTCTGCGCGCAGGCTGGCAGCAATGGTGTTCAGGTCTTTTTTGCCATTCAGGTATCCGCTTTCATCATCTTTCAGGTATGGAGAATCGTCGTAGGCTGCACTCTGGTAACTCACTCCCGGGCGTAAATTAAGTGATTTTAATTGCCAGTCAAATTCGGCTGAAGCATTGAACTGGCTCATGTCGATTTTGAATCCATGATCCCCGGTAGCGAAGTTCTGGGTTCCGCCTGTGTAATTTGTTTGTAGTTTCAGTCGGCCAATGGCTCCTTCCAGATTTCCATACCAGGTATTCGATTTGCGACCGCCCAGTGATGTTGGTGGATCACCCAGGGTGGATGAGTTGACATACGAATTCTGGTATCCACCACTTAACTGGAAACTTGCATTGGACTCAGAATTATAGCTTACATATCCGTTGATTCCATAGTTCTCGCGGGCCAGACCGGGGTCGGCAAACAATTCATGGATGTCATCCATTGGGTCGGCCACCGGTAGCTCGTTGGCATCTACCAGCCGCTGGTATTGATCCAGTGAAAAGAACCGACCCTTATTGAATATGGCTCTTCCTCCTGAATTGTCAGGAAGCGACATATTTTCTTTTTCAAAAACATAGATTTCTTCTGTGTCCCGGTCACGATGCTGATAATTGGAGGTTACCGCTGTGGTGAAACTATTACCCAAATCTTTGCGAAGAGCAATGTTTCCTGTATAGGTGTTTTGTGTTCCAACTTTTGCTGATCCCGAAATCAGCGGTGAATCTTCATTGGTGTCGGCGGTGATAATATTAATCACTCCATTCACCGCATTGGGGCCATAAAGAGCACTGGACGGGCCGCGGACAACTTCGATTCGTTCAATATCGGCAAAGCCTACCGGCAGGGTTTCCCACACAATACCTCCATGAACATAATTAAAAACCGGTCGGCCGTCAATCATCAGCAGGGTATTGGTATTTTCTGAATAGATCAACATGTTTTTATCGGGCAGGTTATCCAGGCCTCTTATGTGAATATCATAATTGCCATTGGTCTTTTCGCGAACAATGATTCCGGGAATGAGGCGAAGTGCTTCTTCGATGGTGGTGGCTCCCGACATCTCAATTTCTTCCTTGGTAAGTGCGGTAGACGAAAGGGGGGAGTCAAAGGCATTTTCCACCCGTTTGGAGGCAGAACTCATTCCTTTGTTGATGAGAAGGTTTGTGAGCTCTTCCATGCTGGAGACGCCCATTAAATCCATTGCGGCCATCAAATCTTCCAGAGGTAATTGCGACAAATCATCCACAGACATTTCGAGTACCTGCTCGCGTGTCATCTCCACAGGTTGTGGTTCTTGTGCAAAGCCGGGGGCAGATGCCAGAATTATTAGTAAGAGGAATATTATTTTTTTCATCGGTATAAATTTTAACAACGTTATTGGTTCCCGAAGTTTCGGGAGAACTTGCAAGTCCGTTTCTTTATGGAGTTTTCCTGATTTGGAATAGGAACAGCCACTTGCTTGTTTCATTGTTTGGGTTTTAAATGTTGTAATGTGAAAGGGTGAAATCCGTTTCGGGTTTATCGGTTTATTGAACCAGACTTCCCAGTGCAATTAGTTTTTGCGATAATTTCAATCCGTTGGTTTCCACATTTCGGGGACAAATTTCGAATTTTAATTTCCCTCCGGAAGTATAAAAACTAATTCCTGCACCCTGGCTGCAAAGGCCTTGTTTATCGGCAACAATGAGCACCGGGTTCCCTTTTTGATAGGATGCAACAATCGGCATCAGACTACTTTGGGTGGACGAAAGATAAATGATGTGAGAATCACTTATTTCTTCCGCACTTTGGCTTTCTTTGATGACCAGGTTGCTGTTGTTGATTTTTCTGATTTTTGCCAGCCCTTTAAGTTCAGCGGCCAATTCATCATTCCCGATTACGGTGATGACAAAGTCGGAGCCCGCGGTTTGCCCGGGCCAGTTAACATTCTTGGCAAAATTGAATAGGAACAGTGCCTTAAACTGGGACATCTGACCGGTAGCCGATGAAGTCATCATTAAACACAACAACAATCCAAATACAATCTTCTTCATGATAAAACAGGTTTTAGTGTAAAAAATGTAGTGTTGGCCTGGGTTTGGGTTTTTTGATAATTTCTTTTCAGGAATTGCATTCCATTATTGGTCATGATGTTTGCAATCAGCTCTTCAGCCGATGAAGGAGAATACCTGTGAAGTAGTCTGGAAGGTTCATTCAGGAATTCTCTTGCGTAAGTGATAAGTTGTTTCTCTAATTCTTTGAAATACCGGAGGGTCGAATATCCGTTAACGGGGTTGATGAGCCCGTCAAAATCGCTGCCAATGCAGATGGAACTCCAGGCATTGGTGCGCTCTTCGCCGGGAGTGTTGTGCAATAAGCCTGCAGATTCGTTGGCTATGTATTTGGCAGCATTCCAAATTAGTGCTGCATTAAAATGGGGATCATGCCGGCGTATTTTCAGGTCATTCTCTTTGCAATAATCGATGTATTCATCAAATCCCAACAGTCGTTGATCCAGTTCCAGCCCGATTAATCCGCAGGTTTCCCATACGGCTTTTATGTCGTCATTATTCAGGTTGATGGTCCAGTTGTTAAACCATCCCTCCTCTGTTTCAACGCCAACGGCGGCATGTGAAAATACCACAGGTACTTCGTTGTTGTAATGCTTTTTTATGTGTTGGTAATATTCCTTGCGTCCCCGGCAATCGATATGTTTCAGGTCAATAAGAATGCGGCGACCGCATGAATTATCGAGCAACTTGTCGATAACGCTGATGCCTTCGACGGTGTAATAATGAAATCCCGGAATGGCCGATAACTCCTCATTGCATCCTTTGGACTGGTCAATATTGCCCAGGTTTTTGACCATTTTTACGAGGCTCTCCTCATGCGATACAAAACCATTGTAGAAATGGTGCGCAAGTGACACCATCAAGGGAGGATGTTCCCAGTTTTTGACAGTTTCGATATTTCTCAGAACCTGGGTAATATCCTCTTTTCTAACTTCTTTTGTGGGGTAGAAAACATTGGCCCCTTCGATGGAAATAAATCCAATAATGGCTGTAGGATGCTCTTGTAGAAGTTTTTCTATTTCGGAATAAGTGGAGGCAAGAAAGAATTCCTGTTTTGTTCCTCTTGATAATTCGGCTGATGTTTTGAGATATTCATATTGTGCGACAGTGTCATCGAAATACCGGTAATCCGGTCCCTGGATATATTTGATGCGCGCGTCACTGATGCCGGTTACAATGTTTTTGAGCAGAGGAATTCCGGTAAGTTTCTGGTCGAATGATTTGGAAAGAAACTCTTTTTCAATAGGATACAAAGAGAGTGAAACCACCCGGCTATTGCCTTCTTTGGCGGCGGTCAGGTTACTTTGTGAAAATTTGGCAAAGGCCAGTTCGCCAAAGAGTTTGTTTAAAAGGCGACAGGGACGTTTGTCGTTCCAGAGGGAGGCTTTCGACCGGGGATCGAAGAAATCCTTCAGAATTGAAGGATGGTTTGCTTCCAGCCATTCTCGGGAAAAATTTTGAGGGTCAAGGTGTTTGTTGTATTTCAGTAAACGTTTGCAGGCATGACCAAAAGGTTTGATCAATGGATGCACATGAAAGTCAAAGTAAGGTCGGTTCATGTTGGGTCAGGTTTGCTGTTAATTTCAATTTCTATGCAAAAACACGGGGGTCTCATTGTTTCTGCCTCGTCTTATACGGGCTCACTTTTCAAAAGGATATGATTTTTATCATAAAATATTATCTATTTATCAAAACATATTGGTTGTTTACCAGAAGGGCCCGAAAAACTGACATTCCTGAACATGGTTAAGGTGACAAAAAATGTGGAGGTGATTAATCCGGAATACGATGAACTCTAAAATAAAAAGAGATTGCTTCGGGCGTTGCCCTCGCAATGACGCGCCGGTAGGGGGGTAGGGAGAGGAAGCAGGGCGGCGAAGCCGCCCTGCTTCCTCTTCCCCCTTTTCTCAAGGGGATTGTGGGTCATTGCGAGGGTTTACCCCGAAGCAATCCCGATAACCAAAGTTGTTCAATGAATTAATGGTTTATCCCGAAGCAATCTCGGTTGCAATGGTTGTTCAATGATTAAACAGCTCACCCCGAAGCAATCCCTGCCAGCCCGGCCTAAAATCTTTGTAAACAGCATCTTTGCAGTTTCTGTGAGGCACGAGATAGGGAGAAGAAATTTCTTTTTTTAAAAAAATATGTTTCTCCGGATACCACTAATTTTAAACATCTAAAATATTA
>Ga0163219_100087_pt1 | contig 22649 bp, 16 predicted proteins | sample MSEWel2016_04_06_FD_113150 | JGI IMG/M metagenome (GOLD analysis project Ga0163219, IMG submission 113150) | Subsurface microbial communities from deep shales in West Virginia, USA - MSEEL Well Study Marcellus 3H_2016_04_06 ...
AAGTGAAAGGGCGTCATTGCGAGGGCTTGGCCCGAAGCAATCTCTAAAAATACATACGCGACTATAAACTATAAGCCAAGTATAACAAAGTATTGTTTTGTTGTCATCCCCCATTAACCCCTCCCAAGCCACTGAAAGCCGTTCACCCGCAAACAAAAACAACACAGGCAACCATTTATTAATAAGCCCTTTAGGCCATTTCTTTTTTTTTGCATTCTACTCATTAAAGAACGATTGGGTAGTACGACTGAAGCACAAAACTACAAAAAACAAGATCTTCAGACAAACCGTTGATTTAATACGAATTACTGCAAAACATAAAAAAAAATCTAAAGAACTATGGCTTTGGGGAAACCGCAGATAAGCATTAAATTTGCCGATTACAATATTGAATTGAAATGAGAGACCAGGACCAAGAAAAGAAACAAACGGCAGATGCCGCAGAGAGTGTTCTTACTTACGAGAGTAACGGAAAGAAACTTTACATCGAGACTTACGGGTGCCAGATGAACTTTGCCGATAGCGAGGTAGTAGCCTCTGTAATGCAAATGGATGGTTACGAAACCGCCAATAGTAACGCAGATGCAGATGCCATCTTTATCAACACCTGTTCAATACGGGAAAATGCGGAACAAAGAGTATTAGCAAGAGTAAGAGAGCTTAAAGCCATTAAAAAGAAGCGCCCCGGCCTGGTTATCGGCATAATTGGATGTATGGCGGAACGGGCAAAGGAAGAACTCTTTGAAGTGGGTGCCGACCTGGTTGCCGGGCCCGATGCATATCTGGATTTACCAAACCTGGTGAGTCTTGTGGAACAAGGCGAAAAAGCCATCAACGTTGACCTCTCGACAACAGAAACATATCGCAACATTATTCCCAAGCGATTAGGGCCCAACAAAATTTCTGCGTTCATCAGCATCATGCGCGGATGCAACAATTTTTGCACCTACTGCATAGTTCCCTACACCCGCGGGCGTGAAAGAAGCCGGGATCCTGAAAGTATCAAACAGGAATTTTCAGACCTGGTAAACGCAGGTTATAAAGAGATCTCCCTTTTGGGACAAAATGTGAACTCCTTTCTCCACAAAAAAGATGAAAAAGAGATGGATTTCCCGGGACTATTGGAATTTCTGGCCGCTGAATTTCCGGCAATCCGCATTCGTTTCACCACCTCTCATCCGAAAGATATGAGTGATGAGACCCTGAAAGTAATGGCGAAACATGATAATTTGTGCAAGCATATTCATCTACCCCTTCAATCGGGCTCTTCCAAAATACTTAAATTGATGAATAGGAAATACAGCGCCGAATGGTACAAAAACCGCATCGAAGCTATCCGCAAAATTCTACCAGGTTGCGGTATTACCACCGATGTTTTTTGCGGATTTCATTCCGAGACAGAAGAGGATCACCGGGAAACTCTGGAACTCATGAGGTGGGCCGGGTTTGACACATCCTTCATGTTTAAATACTCCGAACGTCCGGGAACTTATGCACACAAAAAGTTACCCGATAATATACCTGAAGAGGTTAAAAGTCGCAGACTACAGGAAATCATCACATTACAAAACCAACTCTCGCTGGAAAGCAATAAACAGGACATCGGAAAAACCTTTGAAGTACTTGTGGAGAGTGTTTCCAAAAAATCGACCAAAGAGTTTTTCGGTCGCACATCGCAAAACAAGGTAGTGGTTTTTCCGCGAGGAGAGCACAAAGCAGGAGAAATTGTAAAAGTCAGAATTACACAAGTTACTCAGGCCACACTGCTGGGAGTTTCTGAGGAATAATCTTAAATAAAACATATCATGTCGGATCAGATAAAAGAGTTCAGAGAATTTCGTTCAAAAATGAATAAACGCATCCTCTCGCAGGACAATCTTGTAATCAAACGACTGTTTAATCTGGACACCAACACATACAAAGAAGGAGCGTTACCAACCAAAACCAAGGAGATGCTTGGTTTGGTAGCCTCTATGGTGCTACGATGCGACGATTGCATCAAATATCATCTTGAACAGTGTTACGAACAAAACATCAACACAGAAGAGATGATGGAAATTTTCTCGGTGGCCAACATTGTCGGAGGTACCATTGTGATACCACACACTCGCCGAGCCATGGAATACTGGGACATATTGAATGACCATCAATAAAAACTATTGCAAAAACTTAATGTTTCCCGGCTCCCCTCAAAAAGATATTAACACACCGCTAATTTCCGAAACCGATTTGTTTAAAGTAATTTTGCTCCAAACAAAAAAAAATAAAATGGCCAAAGAACTGGATTTTGAATCGATACGTCCTTATAAGGACCATGAAATTCAACAGGTATTTGAACGTCTGAAAAATGAAACTTCATTTCTGGAACTCATTGGGTTTCTTTACCCGGAATTGTCGCCTCAACGATTCATCGATGGCATGATGCAGATCAAAAGCATTCGTCAGTTCCAACAGGAAGTTATTTCTCCCTATATCAAGCAAATAATCAAAACCACGACCAAAGAGGTCACTTCCGAAGGGTTAAATGAGCTGGATCCGAAAGAGTCGTATCTTTATATTTCCAACCATCGTGACATTGTGCTGGATCCGGCAATTTTAAATGTCATCATGTTTGAAAATAATTTCGATACCACCGAAATTGCCATTGGTGACAACCTGTTAATCTATCCGTGGATAACTGATCTCGTGAAGCTAAACCGCACCTTCATTGTGAAGCGTAACCTTCCGGTGAGGCAGATGATGGAAAGCTCCACGCTGTTGTCGGAATACATTCGGCATACCATTACGACAATTGGCCACAGCATCTGGATAGCCCAACGGGAAGGCCGCTCCAAAGACGGTAATGACCGAACACAGCTCAGCCTGCTAAAAATGCTCAACATCAGCGGTAGAGACGAGTCGGTGGCTGAAAACTTTAAGCAATTAAAGATTGTACCCGTGTCTATATCGTACGAATACGACCCATGCGACTATCTGAAAGCCAAGGAGTTTCAACAAAAAAGGGACGACCCGGAGTTTTCAAAAACCCAGGAGGATGACTTACAACACATGGGAGCAGGATTGCGGGGACGAAAAGGGCGCGTTCATTTTGCGTTTGGTCAGCCAATCAATAACGAACTGGATATACTGAAAGACATCGAAAACAAGAATGAGAAAATAGAATTTCTTGCAGGTTTGATAGACAAACATGTTCATGAGAACTATCGATTGTGGCCCGGCAATTGGGTCGCCTGGGATATGCTGAACACAACCGAGGAATACAGCAATATGTATTCGACAGAGGAAAAAGAGATATTTCTTCAATACATTGAGGAACATCTCGAACGTATTGAAGGCGACAGGGAGTTTTTAAGAAAAACACTCCTTGAAATGTATGCCAATCCGGTAGTCAACAAACGGGAACTATTGGGAAATGCTATGAAATAGAAAAGAGGGGCCCCCTAAATCCTCCCAAGGGGGACTTGAAAAAGAAAAGAGGCTGTTAGCTCTTGATAAAATAGCCAGCAATAGATTAATGATAAAGAGGGGTTGATTTTCGGCTAGTCCGAAAATCAACCCCTCTTTTCTTATTGAGAGAAATTATTTCTGCACTTTGCTTTTCAATTCAAGCATCAGCTCGGCAAGTTGTGCCTCACTGATGGCAGACGGAGCATCGTTCATCACATCACGACCGGCATTGTTTTTCGGAAAAGCAATTACTTCCCTGATAGAATCCAGTCCTGCAAATAATGAAACCCAGCGGTCAAAACCAAACGCCACACCACCGTGAGGAGGCGCCCCATACTTAAATGCATTCATGAGGAAGCCAAACTGATTTTCTGCTTCCTCTTCAGTAAATCCAAGAATTTTAAACATTTTCTGCTGAAGCTCATCGTTGTGAATTCGAATGGAGCCACCACCAATCTCCACCCCGTTAATCACAAGATCGTAAGCATTGGCGCGAACCTCTCCTGGTTTGCTGTCGAGTAGTTGAAAATCCTCCTCTTTTGGAGAAGTAAACGGGTGGTGCATGGCATAATAACGTGCTGTTTCATCATCCCATTCCAACAATGGGAAATCGACTACCCAAAGAGGCGCAAACTTATTTTTATTTCTCAAGCCCAAACGGGTTCCCATCTCCAGACGCAACTCCCCAAGTGCGGTAAGCGTTTTTTGTTCAGACCCGGCCAGAATCAGCAGCAAATCACCAGGTTTTGCACCACACATCTCAGCCCAGGATTTAAAATCTTCGGCAGAGAAAAACTTATCCACGGATGTTTTAAAAGAACCATCCTCATTATATTTTACGTAAACCAGCCCCTGAGCGCCCACCTGAGGCCGCTTAACAAAATCAGTAAGCTGATCCAACTCTTTACGGCTATACGTTGCACATCTCTGGGCACAGATGGCCCCAATGTACCCGGCATCATCAAATACTTTAAAACCTTTGCCGGAAGCTGCTTCTGTCAAATCAACAAATCGCATATCGAACCGTATATCCGGCTTATCGCTACCATAATATTTCATGGCATCGGCAAAAGGCATTCGGGGGAAATCTCCTTCAATTTCCACACCCCGCAAAACCTTAAACAAGTGTTTGGTCATCCCCTCAAAAGTGTTCAGGATATCTTCCTGATCGACAAACGACATTTCGCAGTCTATTTGAGTAAACTCCGGTTGGCGGTCGGCACGCAGGTCTTCATCGCGGAAACATTTCACAATCTGGAAATAGCGATCGTACCCGGCAACCATCAGGAGTTGTTTAAATACCTGGGGCGACTGAGGAAGCGCATAGAACTGTCCGGGATTCATCCGGGAAGGAACCACAAAATCACGGGCGCCTTCAGGAGTTGATTTCATCAGCACCGGGGTTTCCACCTCCATAAAGCCTTCCCTATCCATATAATTTCTAACCTCAAGGGCCATTTTGTGCCTTAATTCAAGGGCTTTGCGAGCAGGATTCCGACGAAGATCCAGGTATCTGTATTTCATCCTGAGTTCCTCACCCCCGTCTGTATTATCCTCAATGGTAAACGGCGGAAGGTCAGAAGAATTGAGCACCTTCAGTTCAGTAGCCATCACCTCAATATCACCGGTAGGAATTTTATTGTTTTTACTACTACGCTCAGCAACCTTACCGGTTACCTGCACCACATACTCACGACCAAGATTCCTCACGGCCTGACTCAGCTTATCGTCAGCCTCATTGTTAATAACAAGTTGGGAAATCCCGTAACGATCCCTCAGGTCAACGAAAGTCATTCCGCCCAAATTGCGAACACGCTGCACCCATCCGCTCAGGATAACGGTTTTATCAATGTCTGCAATTCTTAATTCTCCACAGGTATGTGTTCTATACATTATAATTGTCATTTTTGGGGTATTAATTGCCCCGGATTCAATAGAAATTTTGATTTTAGAATATCTTTGCGAAAATATAAAGAAAAAAAAGAAACAGCGACATTGCATTTCAAAAAGGTCAAAAAATATGGATAAAATTGATTTTACCGACCAGTATTTTATGAAACAGGCTTATCAGGAAGCTAAAGAGGCCCTGAAAAAAGACGAAGTTCCGGTAGGAGCCGTAATAGTGAGTGAAGGCACCATTATTTCACGGGCTCATAACCTCACCGAAACCCTGAACGATGTAACAGCCCATGCCGAAATGCTGGCCATTACTTCCGCATCGGAACATTTGGGCGGTAAATACCTTAACAACTGCGCACTCTATGTCACGTTGGAACCCTGCACCATGTGCGCGGGTGCATTAAACTGGTCGCAGATTGGAAAAATCGTTTTTGGTGCTGCCGATGAAAAACGAGGATATAAAAAATTATCGCCCTCCCCGCTTCATCCCAAAACGGAAGTTATTGGCGGAGTAATGGAAAAAGAGTGTAGTGAACTGGTGAAACAATTCTTTGCCCGAAAACGATAATATCGAATTTCTTGATACCGAACCGTTTGGTTTCCGAAGGTAAGAAGTTTGAAACCGGAGGTTCGAGAAACTTCGAAGCACTGATACTCTGCGCCTTTACAAGAGAACCCCTTTCGAAAGAGAAATTGAATCACTAGTGTCCGGAGAAACATGTTTTTTGAAAGGAGATTGCTTCGCCTTGCTCCCAATGACACTGCCTTACAGGTTTTAAGCTGTGTTGGCAGGGGTTGATTTTCGGCTTTGCCGAAAATCAACCCCTGCCAACCCTCAATATCCTGTAAAGTCCCGTCATTGCGAACGTAGTGAAGCAATCTCAATTTTTTAACCGAACACCAATGAAATTAAATCTTAAAATTTCGTGAAAGGTTAGCGAACAATTATAAAAAAGTCCCCTCTTCCGTAACCAGCGGAAGAGGGGACAACCCAAGTAACCCTATGAAATAATTAACGAACAGCTACTTTCTTCGTGGTTCTGTGATTACCAACGATAACATTTACAATATATAGTTGACCACTCGCTAATTCAATTTGGTTAAATCCTGAAGCAGCCTTACGACTGGTTACCATACGCCCGCTTAATGAATAAACATCAATACTAGCTTGTGGACCGGGCGCTGCAAGTAAGTTCTCATCTATACGAACATTTATTTGCCCATAATCACTTGTAACAAGAACAGGTTCTTCATTTTCAAACCCTTCGATAACCGAAGTAATCACTCTTGCACTACGTGACAAGTGTAAAACAAATCTCTCATGCTCAATACCCAAAGCCGATGGAGTATAAGAATAAACCGATGTTCTGAGATTGGTATATTGCCCCATCTCCTTGTCTTCAAGAACCACATCATACTCATCAGTAAAATCCTCAAGAAGGGCCGAAATTGTACACTCATCGTAAACCCGGTTTCTTACGCTAACCGGAACAGCAATGTAACTCCGTCCGTTTAAAGCCGCAAAACCATTGATGGCCATCGCTTCATTATTAATACGGGTGAAAATCTCAGGAATTTTTTCTGATGAATTAAACATCTTATGAGAATCTTCACGACCCAATCCGTCACTAAATGAATCATAGTAATAAATAACTGCAGCATCGTAAATGTATTGATTCTCTATTTTGAGCCGAATAAGATCATAAACTGTAGTTGACTTCAACAAGTTCCCTTCAGTAGCCACTCCGGTAAACTCATTTCTTTGTTTTTGTCCGTTTACTGCTGCACCAAGTGCGAAGAACAAAACTGCTAAACCGATAGAGTAAAAATTTTTCATAGGGTATGTTTTTTATCCCGGATTACGGGGGGGGTGTTTTCTATTCAATTGGATTCCGACTTTGACGAACATCATATTTTATTTGACCAATAATTAATATTCTTTGATGAGCGTCTTTATTCCTTTAACGACCCCACTCAAATGAAAGTTTCATTTTTTTTAATGTTTTTTTTGACCAATTGTCGTATTTCTTACATTAATAAATAATTTTTGTTGACAAACAACAATTTCCCCAAATAAAAGAAACAAACGTTATCCCCCGTTCTTATTCGTTCGAACGCATTCTATGCTAAAAAACTTAATTTTATTATTTTGACAAACGACGCTTTTTTGGTGATGAAAATTCAATTGCCGGTTTAACAAGGATGAGTGTAGTATAAAAAGGTATATTTTTGCCAAAATCAAGGATTTGAAAATTTTTGCACCGGAGTTAACCTGTTGTTAATGAGGATTCAAAAATTTTCATTAACGAAGAGTTTGGCAATAAAGATGCTTTTTAGACTGGGCTCAAGAATAATTACACATTTCATGCAATGGTTTGTTAGCAAAATATCCGAATGCACTACGCTTCCTTTCTAAAAACCTCCCAAGAAGCATGAGCAGTGCATACTCCTCTTCATCTGGCAATTGCGAACATCCGATAAAGCATCGTTTAAGGAGTTCCAATCAAAGGCAAATGTTCAGAAGAATTATCGCAAAAAAAATCCCAAAAAGCCTCATTGGCTTTCGGGGATTTCAAAACAGTTAATACAACAGTCAGGTATCGACTTTCCTTAGAACACTCCAATTGACCAGGCTGCAAACCCGATCATTGAGGATCGGACATTTCTCCTCAATAATCTGACGCACCTCAGAGGGACGTTCAACATTGGCATCGAACAATGCCATGGGGAAAGCAACATCAGACAATTCGGGTTCGGTATCCATATTTCTGAGTCCGAAAGTCCGAATAAATACCTCCTCATATCCCGGCATTATTTGTCGTACTTCGCGCACATAACTAAAAGCTCCCACTCTGTCTTCAGCAAAAACAGGGTGAACATGAAAAGCAATACTAATCTGCTGCATAAGAATTTGCCGAAATTCCCGGCCGGCAATACCGATAACCATCGCCGTAACAATCCCACCGGAGATTACAATTTCCCCCGGCTGGTATCGCTGATAATTATAATGACTTGGATGTGTATTTTTAAGATAGGTTGCCCAAAAAAGATTCTCACTCTTTCCGATAGGTCTCACATAAGGATGAAGCAACAAATCCCGGGCTTTAAACTGGTAGATTACATTCTCCATATCAATACTGCGGGTGCGGGCCAGAATCTGCTCTTTGAAACGATTGTTGTGATAAGGGGCTTTTCGTTCGGGAGGAATCGATTTCCGCGGACTGACTTCAGGGAAAAGAGAAATCCGGGTTACAGAGAAAACAGGTTCTCCCTTTTGGTTGAAAAGCAAATGAAAAGACTCAATAATAGTGTGTCCCTCTCTTCGAGCCTGCCGAATGTCAGTAATTTTAATAGAGCAGGAAAAAGTATCTCCCGGAAAAGCAGGATTCAGATAAAAAGCATCACGCATTTCCATTTTCAACACACTGGAGTGTGCAAAATTCTCAACCCCAAGGCTTAAAGTAAGATTCAACAAAAACCCATAAGGCAGAAAAATCTGATGAAAGCCCAACCGGCCTGCAAATTCCCGACTACTCTCGGGATAAGAAGCTGTGGGCATGAATCCGCTCCACATACTCAACACAGATTCATCAACACTAATATTGTAGCGGCTTACAATTTCTTTTCCAACAAAAACCTTATCCAAATCCAGACCGTATTCGGCCTTTCGGTTTGGTTTTAAAAATTCATCCATACACATCGATCTTCGCTACAAAAATAGGAAAAGCATGCCATGCATTCAAACGACAAACATCATTAGTTCAAAAGATTTCAATACTCCGTTATCCCGAAGAATCCGGGATAATAAAAAACTGATAATTAATCTATTACAAAATCAATCGTGCAGGACACAACTCACTCATAATAAAATATTTGCGTCATTGCGGCTCTGCGTTTAAGCTTGTTTTAACGAACTATTGCAAGAACTGCAAGGCTGGGATCAGAAGCGTTTCAGCATCAACAATCCGGCAATTAACACTGCCATACCAAGTAAATAGCCTGCATTGACCAGCCCGGCAAAAGGAACCAGAAAGATGGCTGCCAGAAAAGAACCGATGGCACCTCCGGCCACATCCCCAAAATATATAAGTGCTGCTGATTGCTGATAATTACCCTTGTGCAAAGTTAAACCGGCCACAAAAACCGCTCCGCCCAAAACAGCAAAAGCTAAAACCAGGAAGAATACAGCCAGGGGAAAAAACCAGGAATGCCCCATCACGTCAAGAAACGGAATCGACAAAACCGACAAAACCGACAACCCAATCAGCAAAGCCGGAAAATAACGTGCCTTGAAAAATCCGATTTCCCGGTGTCCAAGTAAAGCGCCAATTGCCAATCCGCCCATAAACAAAGAAAATAACAAGCCTGTGGCACGAAACAAATTCCCAACAACCAACTGCCAATAAAGCAGCAATATAACCTGCATTCCACCCAACACAATCCCGGAAAGGAATACCCCCCTGCTACTTTCCCGGAAAAACAAAAGACCTGAAACTAATAAAACACCTATAACAAGCGCAAACCAAGAGAGTTTTATATCCCAGAAATCACTCATGTCACGCAATGCCAGCTGAAACAATACAGGTCTGACACGTGTATTCAAACGCACTTTACTTTCCACAGTAGTCTGTACTTCCACAATGTGCGATTCGAGTATTTTAGAAGGGAAAAACGCTTCTTTCACAAACCGGTTGTTCTCAAAAACCTTCTGATGGTAATCCCACCAACCTGCAGTTATTTCCTTTTGCGACGCCACAAAAAACACTTTATTCCCTGCCCATATCCGCAAATAAGGAAAAACGGAACTAACCGTTTCTTCCAAAACCATTATCATATCACGCCGTGGCCCTGTCCAGGAAGACGAATAGTCAATACCCCCTGTCACAAAAAAACCATTCCTTCCTAAATTTTTAGCTATTAATTGAAAAAAATCGCCGGTGTAAAACCGCGTAGAAGCAAGATTATAGGGAATTCCACCGCCTAACAATACCACATCATAAGATTTTTCAACTGACCTTTTCAGATACCGGTGAGGATCGGCCTTAATAAACCTAACTCTTCCAACATCCTTTTCTTCGATGTGCAATAACTCCTTTTCCAAATTCAAACGGGCTTCATCAGGAGAAATAAAATCAACTTTTAAGCCTTCATATTTCAACGCTTCAGTCACCAAACCGGGACTGGCATTTATCAACAAAATATGACGTGGTGAAGGATGTAGCATTAACGCGGGGTGAAGCAACTCTTCGAGTTCACGGGGCACAGGAGTAGCCGAAACAAACCGGCCACCCATAAAGTATCCGGTTTTATCGCCATCCTGCCAAAAATTAATGCTGCCCCGTGGAGAAAAGAATGTCCCCGTCATGCTTCGCCCTCCTGCAATCAACTCACGCGCCATCCGGTACTGGGGTAAAACCAGGAGTATAATCACTCCCAACAAACCAATAAATATCAATCCCCTGTTTATTGCCCGCTTTATGGGAGCAAACAAAAAGATGGCCACCAGGAAATTGAAAACAACCACCAATGTGAGGGTAGAAAAAGCATTTAGCCAAACCACCGGAACCAGATAAAACAAAACTCCGGCAAAAAGGCTTCCCCATTGCTCGGAAATATAAACCCGCTCTGTTTGCCGCTCTCCGTATTGGTAACTCAAAACCGACGAAAACCAGGTAAACATCATACCCGTAGGGAAGCAAAATACAAAGGTGACAAAGGCGGTAATCAACAACCAGTCGGAAACACCAGGCGTCCCCCCGTCAACTGCCATCCAGTGCCGGGCAAGATACAACGACCACAATGACAAAAGTGCAGTAACACCAGAGATAAAGGGAAAAAAACCGGAAAAAGACCACTGAAATCCTCTGAAAAACCGCGCGAAAAATGCACCCATCCCGGAAAAAAGCATCCAAAAAGAGAGGAAAACACCAACAATCAACTCATTTACAATAAATAATGAAGACAATTCCCGCAACAACACCACCTGTACCATTAACATGGAAAAACCACTCACAAAAACAGCCATCCGACCTTTAACCAAAGAAGAGAAAGGGTTTGATATATTCTGATTTAACATTCGAAAAGATTTATCACAGTCATATTCAATTCATTTTTTATGTCCAAAGACAAGTGCTTCATAAACATAGACATTTGCATCCTTCCATCCATCCCAACCTATTCCGGCTTTATCTCTGGCACAATGACCCAGAAATTCCTCAAGGTTCCACCCGGTCTTTTCAGCCACCTGCGGAAGAAAGGTGCCACTTCGTCCATCCTTTTCAATGTAAATTCCATGCTTTCCCGGAACTATTTCACCAACATCATCCACCTTCCGTTTTGGAGTCAGGACGGAAATTTCAATATCCAGATCCCCGGCTTCATCTTTTGTTACCGGCAAAAACCGTGAATCATTCAAGGCCGCAGCCGCGGTCATCCGATCTATCACTTTCCAAAGAGGCGCATCACTTCCAAAATTGCCAATACATCCTCGTAATTTGCCGTTATTGTAGAGCGAAACAAAGGCTCCCACCGGGGCTTCCAGGTTTTCCGAAATGGAAGGATCGGGAGCTTTTGGCACTTTATCATTTACAGTTGCGTCAAGTGCCTGACGGGCCCTCTTAAGCAACCATCGTTGTTCTTCACGGTTCAAAGAAAAACCGGATTCTTCCGTTTTTGTTTGCGAGGATCGGAAAACAGCAATGGCATTGTAACCCACCACCCGATCCTTATCTCCTAAAAGGGTGTCACCCGAATTCTGATAATCAATTTTCTCAAACCTCAGATTTTCTTTACCCTGAGTCAGATACAGCAAAGTCAACACAGAAGACCATCCACACAAACTGGTGGACAGTCCTTCAATTTTCAGTTGACGATTTTTCTCCAAAACATTCAACAGTTCGACCGGGTCATTTTTCAAAATGGTGTCAGCAGTCAGGGCATCTACTTTTTTCGCATCTTCGTAAGCAGGAAAATGAGAAAAATCGGTGCTGATAACAAACAAATTTCCAGGCCTGAACCATTCTTCCAATACTTTAGCAATCAGGGGCGCATCATTAGCATCATGTGACCCCATAACAAGAGGCACCAGTTTGAAAGGATTTTGCAGATGATGTTGCAAAAAAGGCAGTTCCACCTCAAGGGAATGCTCATTGATATGAACAAAAGGGTCAGAAGAAATTTCCGGACTGCTGTCCACAAGCTTTTGTACAACCTCCCGATCAACTTCCACCCTTCCCAACGGAGTTAAATAATCTCCCTGCGTATAAACAGATGCTCCATTGAACGCAACACGATGGCTGGAACCAATCAAAAAAACACGGTCGATTTTTGAATCTGCCGGAATCTGGTTAAACCCCGAAGCTGCAACTTTTCCCGAAAAAACATATCCTGCATGAGGTACAATCACAGCAGCTACCTCATCATGGCTAACTGGTAATTCAGCGTGCCTGAAAAGTTCGTCAAGATGTTTCCGCAATGCTCCCGCATCTCCTTCATAAAACATTCCTGCCACAGCCGGCTCTCTGTCCTGAAATTGCATATCCATTCCTTTTATGTGTAAATAACCCCAATATGAAACGTCATCAGTCAATGATCGATAAAAACGACTTTCCGGTTAAGGAAAACTATCAATAATCAGTTCTTCCATATTTCGTTCTCCGTGAAGAATTCGTTCCCGAAAGTTACAAACATAAACTGCAGCCTCAAAAAAAAATCACCACATTAATTCACTCTATCCCCGAAGATTAAAGGGGTGAAAACATTTTTTAACGTCATTTTTTCAATAAAAGTCTTGCGAGTTCCAAAAGAACCCCCTATTTTTGCACCGCGTTTGAGAGAAACGGATGACTCAGTAGCTCAGCTGGTAGAGCACGTCCCTTTTAAGGATGGGGTCCAGGGTTCGAATCCCTGCTGGGTCACCAGGAAAAAACAATTCAATGTCATTAATCAGAAACCTCAATTAACAGTTGAGGTTTTTTTTTGTCAAAATATTTTCTCTCAAAATGAAAATTTTACTCTGGCTTGTAAAAAACAAGCGAAACGGCAAGGGAGAATTACCAATTTATTGTCGAATAACAATAAACAAAGAAATTGAAACGGTTAGCAACCTTTTAGGTCATTCATCAATCAGAACAACTCAAAAGCACTACGCCAAGGTTTTACACATGAAGATTGCGAGGGATGTGAGATTGGTGTTATGAAAATCAGTTTTGAGTTTGATTTGTAAGTTCTTGTCTCAGGGTTTCTATTTTGTGCATTAATTGTTCGTTCATTGTATTCATGCGCTTTATTGTTAAAGCATTCATGGTTTCAATGCGTTTATTCATGGTTGCATCAATGGATTTAATGCGTTCGTCCATCGTTGCATCAACAGATTTAATATTTTCGTTTAAACCATCTATCGTTTTATTATCTACCTTTTGAGCCTCAATATTCTTGAACCTGCGTTTAAGCCACATCAACAAACGATACCCCAAATAGACCGCCCAAAACACTATGGTAAATATTAATATCAACATACTTTGATTTGATTCCAGGTAACTCATAACGGCATGATAATTAATTGAGAACACAAAAGATAAAACAGTCGAAAATATGCCTAACACATTTAGGACAGGATAAAACTTTTTCATAAATTTGTTATGTTTTTGTATTTGAGCATTACAAAAATAGGAAAAAAGCTGTTTTCTGTATGGAGACAGCTTTTTTTAATATATGACGTCAATAAATTATCCTGGCAAAGAGAGATCCGTCCCAGCTGAGACTAATAAACCGCCTTTTTGACGTCATTTTTTTTGTTCCGGATTACTCAAGCTACGACCGGTCGCATTTTTTGACGTCATTTTCATTTTATTTTTTGTAAATTTGTAGTATAAAACAGGCACACCATGCAAGTAACTATTACAAAAACCCTCAATAATGACACTCTTTTATTGGAGAGGTTCATTCAATCCTTCTCTTTTAAGAGGTGGGCCAGTGGATTTTTGGAATCAATTGAGCAGAAACTCAAAGCCAATGTTATGAACTTGCTTAATGATATATATGTTGGCTTAAAAGGAGCAAAGCAGATTGTTGTTGAGCAATACACAAAAGAACAAGCAAAAGAAGCCCTATCAGAGATTCGACCATTTAAAATTCGATTGGTCAATTTCTCTAACAAGATAGAGAAGATAAACTATTTTGAAGATGGAGAGGTCAAAGAGCTTGTAAAACATTGTAGCAGGGCAATGAATGAACTGGAAATTGCCTTGAGAAAAAAAGCTTTCAAAGGAGATCGAAAATCATCAACCTCTCCTGAACTATTGCAGGCCATTTCCAATAAATCAAAAGAAGCTCTAACCAAAAGTCTTTTTGCGCAATGATTCTTCACCAAAGGTGTATTGTAGAAGTTCCGTTCAATTTACCGCAAGGAGTTATTAATCATCCTGCTATTATTCTTTCAAATGATATTGCCATTCAAGAGGAAGGCGGTTTTGTAGCTGTAATGCTTACCAGTGAAGAAAGCTATCAGGATGAATTTACTTTCGAGATAACAAAAGGAATGACCACAAAAAAGATGGATGTTCCCTACTGTCAGGCAAGAGTTCATCTTATTAGTTTTTTTTAGGAATGATGACGTAATACCTAATAGAAATTACAACAACTACCTCAAAGAAAACGAATTTCAAAACCTCATACAACAGATTGTGGAAATTGCTTTTGGATATGAGTATTAAAGGTCATCTCTCCATAAGTCCCATCTTCATCATCTCCCCAAATTTCATTTAAGGCATCAAAAGATTTTCTTTCCTGCTTAGTCAGTTGAGGCTGATTGTTTACATCAACAAAAAGAACAGCTTCAAGGCTTTTTTGAATGTACTTGCACTGAAACATTCGCTTGTTTAGATTCTGCCTGACACTTTTAATAAAAGAAAGGTCATTTTCCTGAAACTGATTAATGTTAAAACATGAGTTCGATAATTGACTGTAAATCTGACGTGCGGTTGCATAGTTGAGTTCTTTTATATCCTCCTTAAAAATTTCAATAATAGATGGCACACGGTATTTCTTCATAAATAGCAACTTTTGAAACAAAAGTAGTTGATTTCCTCACGCATCAAACGTTTAAACTTTGAAACCACATTTTTTGACGTCATTTTTCAGGGCTTTAGTCCTCAGCTGGACCGGAACTGCTTTTTCCCTGGATAACTTTTGCCATCAAAAAAAGGCAGCCACGAACCGGACTGCCTTTTTCACTTTTAAACTGCCGGTTGTGGTTCCGGCTCTTCGAGCTTCCTTTGAAATACCAGGTAGGTTAAATCCTCTCCATTGTATCGGTTCTTTTCGCAATACGCACGGCCACCGTCGGCCACCTGGATAACTATTCCGGCATCGCATTCCGGCATGCTTCCACCTCGCGCGGTTCCATTGGTTGTGGATTAGAATATCACGATAAACATTGTTTTCGGGAACTTCTTGCGAAGTTTATCAAAGTCATCCGCTTTGGTTCCAGGTATCTTTCCCCAACTGTCAATGCAAATTACATCAAACTCTTTTGCAGCTGCCTTAATATCATCCAAACCGTTCGGAACGGCATCAGCAATAAATTCAGACCTCCTGATCTGGCGCAGAAGTTAATGTAGCATTATTCATAAATGAGTTTAAATTTCTCATGCAACAAAAAAATCTTTTCCAAGAACGTTCGCTCAGGTAGTACCGATGGTATTTGTACTGGGTTTTGAGCAAACTCAGCAGCCGGATATGACTCATCATCCAAAGAAATAATTGAGTTATCCTCAAAAGGCTCTTTTAAAGAGCGACAACCAATCTCTATCTGGGCCCCGGGCTGAATATAACAAGGTCTCTCAGCTCTGTATTTGATAAATCCCCAATCCATTTTTCACCTGTTGAAACAGTTAAATCGGCCAGGCGCTTTTTATCCTGAAGCATTTCGTTAATTTTTTCTTCAAACGTTCCTTTGGAAATCAAGCGATGCACCAACACATTCTTTTGCTGACCGATGCGAAATGCCCGGTCGGTTGCCTGAGCTTCTACTGCCGGATTCCACCACAAATCGTAATGAATAACATGATTGGATGCGGTTAAGTTTAATCCTGTACCTCCCGCTTTTATGGATAGTATAAATATTTTTTTATGCTTTTTAGTCTGAAATTCATCAACCATATCATCTCTTTTCTGACGAGGAACTCCTCCATGCAAAAAGAGTGGTGTGGTATCAAATTCCTCCTCTAAAATACGGGTAAGTATTTGCCCCATTTCTTTATATTGTGTGAATATTAGTACTTTTTCATCATTTTCATAAATGGAGCGAAGCAACTGAATTAGCATTTGGGTTTTTCCTGATAATTCTACACGGTCATCTTCTTTTTTTAGGAATTGTGACGGGTGATTGCATACTTGCTTCAATGCTGTCATCATTTTTAGCACCAGCCCTTTTCTTTCAATGGATCCTTCCTCTGTATTTTCAAGCGTTTCCATCATAGAATCGACCACATTTTGATAAAGTGCTGTTTGTTCTTTTGCAAGCTCCACAAAACAATCATGTTCAATTTTTTCCGGTAAATCAGAGATAACTGATTTATCAGTTTTCAATCTTCTAAGGATAAAAGGTTCTGTTATTTTCCTGAACCTTTCCAATTGCTCCTCATTATTGTCATTCTCGATAGGAGAGGCAAAAGCTTTCTTGAAATATTTTGCAGAACCCAGATAGCCTTTGTTAACAAAATCGAATAAACTCCAATATTCACTTAATCTGTTTTCAACCGGGGTACCACTCATGGCAATTTTTACATCAGCTTTTAATTTTTTGACTGCTTTTGTTTGTTCCGTCCCCGGATTCTTTATGTTTTGAGCTTCGTCAATTGCCAATACTTCCCACTTTATCTTTTGAAATTTTGATGCATCGCTACGCAACATTCCATAGGAAGTAATTACCAAATCGCATTCATCGGTTTTAAATTCTCGTTTTGTACCATGATATATATGAGGTAACAATTGCGGTGCAAATCGTTCAATCTCCTTTTGCCAGTTAGTAATCAATGTTGTAGGCACAACAACCAATGCTTTGTTCTTATTTAAGCGACCTTCATTTTTGAATTGCAGCAATAAACTAATGACTTGCAATGTTTTTCCAAGTCCCATATCATCAGCAATAATGCTTCCAAAGCCTACTTTGCTATTGTTGTATAACCATTGGTATCCACGTTCCTGATATGGACGCAATGTTGCATTTAATTCGGCAGGAATTGCAATTCGGTCGCTTTGTAAGAGTTCGTTTATCAATTGTCTTGCAGTATCCGATAGTGATATTTTTGCTTCCTGATATTCCTCAGTTAAAGCAGACTGGAGTAATTCAGCATGACTGAGTTGTTTTTCTGCATCAAGATTGGCAAGCAAGGCTGCCACTTCTTTTTGGTCAATTAAAACATACTCTCCCTTAATATTAACAACGCCCGATGTACCTTCAACCAACTTTTTAAATTCACTTACAGAAATGGTTTTATCGCCAATAGCTATTTGCCATTCAAATTGGAGCATTTCGTTAAGGTTGAGATAACTTTTGCCGGAAGAATTAGAATTGTTGCTTTCTAATTTTAAAGAAGCTTTAGGTCGGGCAAGGCTTTTAAGTGAATTAGGCAATAAAATACGGATGCCTAATAATTTCACTACAGGCAAGATGTTTAATAAAACCTCGGCAAAAGAATCGGAATCAAAACTTAGTTTCTCCTTACCCGAGGATGATATTATCGGTTTTATGGCTTCAAAATCGTGCGATAAACTCGCCAATGATTGAAATAATGATGTTTTATATTTATTATATGCCTTATCCTTAATAAAATCATAAAGCGATATAGGTTCATGAATTGAATCCTTGCGGTTTTCAACCCAAAGTTGAAACTCAAAGTTATTTTCATCCGGATTATCTTCAATTTTTATAAGTGGCACATAAGGTTTTTCACTTATATAAAAACGTTGCAAATATTGATGAATGGCTTCAGGTATTTGTTTCTCTCCAAGATGACTAAATGTATAGCATTCATTTCTGAAGAATAAATGTTCAATTTTTGTTTCTAAATATTGCGTTGTACCTGCCTGGACTAAGCTATTCACTTTTATGTAATGTGTTAAGAACAGAGACACAAGCGTTACTGTTTGTTCGTTTAACGACAAATATTTATACTTTTTTGCACTAACAGATACTTTAATCAATTCAGAAGTAACACTTTGTTTCAGTTTAGCGACTAAAGCATTAACGTCTTGGTTTATTATAGCCGGAATCCACCTTATTACATATCCATCATTTTTTACTTCCAGTATTTGAGGTATAAAGGCTCCATTCTCAGCCAGTTTAATACTTAAATGCCAGGCTCTGTATAAGGTTTTTAAATCAGGTGATAATCGTTGTTCGTATTTTTTCGGCAGTCTTGCCAGAAAGTTAATCAGAGAATCAATTCCATCATCGGCTACATCAAAAACCAAATCTCCTTTATCGGAATGGAAGCTTATTTTTTGGAAAGAGGTATCGTGATTAATGAACAACTCCACCTTTTCAATGCTTTCAAAAACTTTTGATTCAAACTCCACTACATCTTTATCTAATAGTGATTTAGTGTGTCGAGCAAGGGTTTTGTAGTTTTTTCTGAGTAAGGGGACAAAAGGTTTATCGTAAAAAATACTTTTCGTTTCAAGCAAAGACAACAGGTTTTCTGTTTGAAGTGTTACTCTTGACAAATCAAAGTGAGCATCCTTTGATTCTGTCGGATTATGATTTTCCGATGGTTCATCCTGAATCATTTGTTGAAAATCCGGAATATCCATTTCCCTTTCGAGTGTCATTCCAGTTTTGGTTAGCTCTTTTAAGATATCTAAACCGTGTAACTGAAAAATAAGGAAAGGGTTTCTGTCAATTTCTGCCGAAAGCATATATATTACTGATGCCAGATGTTTACAGGGAACTGCCCAATCGGGACAAGAGCATTGCATGTTGAAATCGGACCACTTATTTGGAAACACAGCTATATTATGTTTTTTTGCAATTTCGTTTAATTCGTGTGGTAACTCCCGGTTAAGCAAGTGCGCGAACAATAGTGGGTCTGCAGTAATGGCTTGTATTAACATCTGCTTATCGGAATCGGCAAATAATGGCACTGTAACCTGAACGTTGTATGGTGTACGACGGCTCCCTTTAACCCTGGCTTCAATCCTGTTATTTACGGTATTGATGGATGCTACATAACCATTTCGGGCATAACTTCTACCTCGGGGTAATCTATTTGAATAATCAATATCGGTTAGTGCTTTTAGGAAGTGTTCTCCCCACCATGTTTTTCCAAATTGCTGAGCCATTGCTATCTTAAGATTTTACTGTTTTGTTTATTTCTGAATAATTGTTCTCAACATCGTTTTTCTTGAGCGATTATCAATATTTCTAACCGCTATCCCTAACGCTTTTCGTGTTCCAACAAATATCGCCATCTTTTTTGCTCTTGTTAATGCTGTGTATATCAGGTTTTGATAAAGCATATTAAAGTGTTGGAGTACAACCGGAATAATAACTGCATCAAACTCACTACCCTGCGATTTGTGTATGGTAATGGCATAAGCAAGGTCAATATCTAAAATATCTTGTTTCTCGTAGTGTACTTGTCTCTTGTTTTTTCCTGTGGTATAGGTTATTTGCAAGGTCATATTCTGATTGTCGATGAAAGTTATATGTCCTATATCCCCATTAAAAACTTCGAGGTCGTAATTGTTACGGCGTTGGATAACACGGTCGCCTGTTCGGAAAATCCTATCGCCAATTTGCAAACTTGCTTTACTTGCATCAATAGGGTTTGCTGTGTTTTGTACCAATTGATTCAGGTTACGAGTTCCCATGCTTCCTACAGTCATGGGGGTTAATATTTGCACTTCAGTATTAATTCCTAAACGTTCTTTAATGGTTTTTGTATATAACCTGACAACCATTTCAGAAGCAGTAAAACCATAGTTTAAGCTCGACCAGGGGTGAATACCTTTTACAATGTTTTTTAAAGCCTCTGCATCACTTTTCGATTTTAACAAAGATTGAATATCGGCATGCAAATAATTGTTCGGCACATTAAATATGTATGATCGAATCCCTGTTTTTCTTAATTCTTCTATTTCTGATTCAGAAGTATTGTTTATATAAATATCATCCTTCTGAGTTATAGATTTATAATTATCGTCAACATCATCAGGTGTTTGCTCACGTACAAATGCAATGCCTTCGTTCTCTATAACGTAGCGCATTGACTGCCGTATTTTCTTTATAAAAAGTAGTTGCTCCTTGTTTGCCTCTTCCGAGTCCACAAAAAGGCAATCGGTATTTTGGTTCCAGATGTTGGGAACATTGATTGGTGATTCGATACGTGGTATTTGTCGTTTATTTATTTGATGCGCAAATTTTATAATTTGACTTTCTCTTGCCTGGCGAAATATCTTTTTAAGGTTAAAACAAGGTACTTTAGTACTTTCAATTAAATCTTTTAAAACATTTCCGGCTCCTACTGATGGAAGTTGATTGGGGTCGCCAATAAATAATACCTGGGCTTTTTCAGGTATGGCTTTTAACAAAGATGCCGATATTGAAATATCGAGCATAGAACATTCATCAATAATCACGAAATCGGTTTCGAGTGGTTCATCCTGGTTCTTTTTAAACTGGCCTGTATGAGGTTGCCAAACTAACAGCCGATGAATGGTTTGTGCATCCATGCCAATTACCTCACTCATGCGTTGGGCTGCTCTGCCTGTTGGTGCAGCAAGTGTTACTCTCTTTTTCATGGCTAACAAGAGTTTTACCAACGCTTTGGTTGTGGTAGTTTTTCCACAACCCGGACCACCTGTTAAGATAGAAAACGGTTGTTGGCAGATTCCAAGAACTGCACTAAACTGTTCATCGCTTAAAGGAAACTTTTGTTGTTCATTAAAACGACTCAACCAGTTCTTAATTCTTTTAGCCTCAATGCTTATGTGGTTTGACAGGAATGTTTTAGTGATTTCTGCGGTATGCAGTTCATCATAATAAAGCGATTTGGAATAGTAGCATTTGGTTTCGTTATCATTCTCTTGTTTCATCCGTACTTTCAGGTCGTTTTCTTTTTCCATTTGGTTGACTACATCAACCAATAGTTCTGAGAAGTTTTCTTTTAAAAGAGCTTCAACATCGCTTTGTATATGTTCCAGCTCCAAATAGCAATGTCCTTGTTCACGAGCTGCTGCCAATACATGGCTAACTGCTGCCTGCATACGCTTTGGGCTGTCTTTTTCAATACCCATGCTTAGAGCTATCTTATCAGCTGAGAAAAAACCAATGCCATAAATATCTTTTGATAGTTGATAGGGATTATCTTTTACGATATTAATAGCATCGTTGCCATAGGTCTTAAATATTTTAACGGCAAATAAAGTACTCACTCCGTACTCTTGTAGAAACAGCATTACATTTCTTATTTCCCGGTGTTCTGACCACGAAGATTGTATTTGGTCGAGCTTGGTTTGGGCTATTCCTGTAACTTCTTTCAGGCGTTCAATATTGTTCTCAAAAACATCAAGTGTTTCTTTTCCAAAATACTTGACAATACGTTTGGCAATTTTGGGGCCTACACCATAAATTAAACCTGAACCAATGTATTTTTCCAATGCCGATGCACTGGCAGGTTTACGCTCGAAAGAACTATGCGATTTAAATTGTTCTCCGTATTTAAGGTGCTGCGTCCATTCACCTTCAAATTCCATAGTAGCCCCGGCAAATACATTTGCTTGATGAACAGTTACTGTTTTTAACTCATGCGGTTTATCCAACGGACTTACCTTTAAAACCGTCCACCCATTTTCATTGTTGTGATACGTTACTCGCTGTATGATTCCTATGAGTTTCTCCATACTGAAATAAATTCTAACTTAAAGCACCCATTCACCTGGTCTGTACTTCTCTTTCATTCTATCCCAAAAACCATTACTCCAACCCATGGCAACGGCCGGTTGCCAATCCTTTGAAAAGTCCTGAAAAACTGCATCGACCATTTTTCCACCAAATCCTTTTTTAGGAGAATTAATATCAAAAAAATTAATGGTTTTGTATTCAGTACTATGGGTCTGTAATGAAATAAATTGACAGATTTAACGAAGTTATTTTGTTCTTTTCCGACTTGAAAATGCCGCGAATTGCGAGCTATTTAGGGTGTGTAATAGAATAAACTACCTGAAAATATTTTATAATTCGCTGAATACCTGAGATTTATTTTTTTAAGCTAACCTTAATTCATTACACACCCTTAATG
>Ga0163219_100088_pt1 | contig 22642 bp, 10 predicted proteins | sample MSEWel2016_04_06_FD_113150 | JGI IMG/M metagenome (GOLD analysis project Ga0163219, IMG submission 113150) | Subsurface microbial communities from deep shales in West Virginia, USA - MSEEL Well Study Marcellus 3H_2016_04_06 ...
AAAGAGTATTATATTTGCAAAAGCTGACCTATATCCGGATTATCAGACAAAAACCCTTACGGTTAGATTAAACACACTGGCAACACCCAGAGACAATATGGCTATAAGGGAGATTTACCAAACATTAAACGATTATGAGGCCATCTTTCCTGGCACAGATCTTAAACTCATTTATAAATAATGAGACATTAACTTCTGCGCCAGATCAGGAGGTCTGAAATTGAACTGAATCATAAAAAACAAAAAAGCCTGTAAATCAAACGATTTACAGGCTTTTGTTTTCAGGTGATTCCTGAAAAGTCGGGGTAGCAGGATTCGAACCTGCGACCCCCTGCTCCCAAAGCAGGTACACTAACCGGACTGTGCTATACCCCGAAATTTTGAGCGGAGAGGGGGGGATTCGAACCCCCGGTACAGAATTACCCGTACGCCGGTTTAGCAAACCGGTGGTTTCAGCCACTCACCCACCTCTCCAATATGTTCTTCAGACCGTTGTCTGTAGAGCGTGTCGCTTGTCCTAAATGCGGTTGCAAATGTATTAATTCGATTCTTAACTCACAAGTTTTTTTGCTGTGAAACTAAAAAAAAAGTCCGTCGAAAATGGAGTATGTTGATTCTTATTCGATTAAAATAATAAATATGTTGATTTATTTTTCGTGAATAGAAATTTGCTGTCCACAAACAATAGTACGTTAAAAAAGCTTAAACGCAGAGGCGCTATGACGCAAAGTTTTTATTATGAGTGAGTTGTGATCTGCTTGTCAGGTTTTTGTAACAGCTTGGTTATCAGTTGATTGTAATTCCGAAGGGTCAGGACTAACGGAGATTTGCACAAAAGAGTTCTTCTTTATTTTTACACTGCCCGTCTGGGGTGCAATCAATTTTAAAAACTACAGATTTCCAGGTTAAAACAAAAAGACCGCTTAGAAAAATATTTTCTGAGCGGTCTTTCACGAACCAATTCGGTGCTAATTGTTTATCGTTTCTTCTGAGGTAAACGACGGTGCCGGTAGGCCCGCTCCATTAAATAAAGAAGCTTCGGAGCCGTTTTTATAGGCATATCTGACATTTGCAGGGTGGGCCACCTTTGGAGAGGACACTATCACCTGGTCATTCTTTATAATCGCTTTTGCAGCAAAGAATATTCCATCTTCGCCCGCAACTTCAAACTGGTTGGGAACATCAGTTTTGATTTCCAAACTATCGAAAGCATTTCTGAAAGAGATGGTAATTTCCTTTCCTGCCGATTTGAACTCTTCCGGAATGGGTCCGCTGAATGCAACCTCTTTGTCATAGGTTTTCGCCAAAGCCCATAGTGCAAGGCGTTCTCCAACATCTGTTTTGTTGGTAGGATGGATATTGTTAACATTTCCAATGTCCAGTGTTACTGCCATTCCGGTATTTGGGATTTCCAGCGACCGTCTTTGCGCTTCCCGCAAATTGGCCGATGAGATGCCTTCAACATCATTGTAATTCCAGGGTGCCAGTTGCACGTAATAAAATGGCATGTCAGGATTTTTAAATACCTGACGCCAGTTATTAACCAGGCTGGAAGTAAGTTTTATATATTGGGGAGCTCGTCCCACGTTGGCTTCTCCCTGATACCAGATGGTTCCCTGCAAGGAATAGGGGGTAAGAGGAGCTATCATGGCATTGTAAAGTACAGTGGGGGTGTGTGAACTTAATACGATAGAGAGTTCCGGGCGCGAATCGTAGGTGTCGGATGATGGGTCAAACAAATAGAGCTTACTACCCGAAATTTGGCCCACCACATTGTATTTCCATTCTCCACTCAGGGCAATGGCATTGGATTCTTCACCTTTGGAGTGAATTTTCATCTGTTCAGGGGTTCCGTATATTCCTCCGCCTCCCTGATGGTCAATTACTTTCACCGCAAGGGTTGCGTTTCCTGATTGAACCAGTTCGGCAGGGACAGTGTAATATCTTACTTCCTGCCAAAAGCCTGCCACTTCGATTCCCCCGATTTTTTGTCCGTTGAGGCACGTAACATCCATATCATCGATGGGGCCGAGAGAAATGATAACCTCTTTCCCTTCCCAGTTTTTCGGGATTTCAATATTTTTCCTGAACCAAACGACACCATCCATCTCACCGATCTCTGTTTGTTCAATGGGTGCAGGGAGTGATACCGTTTTCCAATCATCGGTATTGGTTTCAGGATTGCTGCAATAATCGTCGAAAGCATTCAGGTTTTTGAATGGCTCTTTGTTTTCGGCAGAGGGAAGGATGTTCACGGATTCATTGGCTGTCAGCCATTTGTCGTAGGCTTCGGTCTGAGGAGCCACCTCCTCCAGATCTTTAACAATGTCTTTGAAATCAGCGTTTTCGGATAGCTCCTCCTTGCTTATCCATGCCTCTATGGGAGTTCCTCCCCAGCTGCTGTGAATAATTCCTACCGGAACACCCAGATCAGCATTAAGTTTGCGGGCAAAGAAGTAGGCTGTTGCACTGAAATTACCGGAATTATCAGCATTTGCAAGGGTCCACGAACCAGAAACGTCCTCAAGTGGTTGTGATGACATATTTTTGGCCACGGTAAACATCCGAATATCCGGGTTGTTTGAGTTGGCAATGGTTTGTGCCGAATTCATAATGGTATCATTGGGAGGCCATCCTTTCAGTGGCATTTCCATGTTTGACTGTCCGGAGGCCAGCCAGACTTCACCCAACATTACATTTTTAAGGGTGATGGTAGTATCTGTCGAATTGAATGCCAGTTCGTACGGGCCACCGGCCTCAATGGTGGTCAGTTCAACCTGCCATGTGCTGTCTTCAGCGGCTGTGGCTTTGACTGATTGGCTCCAGCTACCCGAGACGGTGATTTCAGCTCCCGGGGTAGCTTTTCCCCATACTACGGCATTGGTATTTTGTTGCAATACCATATCATCAGAAAAGATGGCAGGTAAAGAGAGTTTTGTTTCTTTCTGACATCCCATTAATACTGTGATGGTGATGAGCAAGATTGCAATTTTAAATGTTGTTCTCATTTTGTTGCCTTTCGTTTATTATTGCTGAAAAAGGCCGACCATGAGTTGGGTCGGCCTTTAAATGATGATTTACTGTTTATTATTTATCGTTTTTCCCTTTGTCGTTGGAATTGTCGTTTTTAGAGCGACCTGACGACTGCTGGGGTTTAGAAATTGAATCACGCATTTGCGTATCAGCATCTACGTTTTTGTACTTCATGTAATCCATAATTCCGATATTTCCGGATCTGAAGGCTTCGGCGATGGCTTTTGGAACCTCGGCTTCTGCTTCGATTACATGTGCACGGGCCTCCTGAGCTTTGGCTTTCATTTCCTGCTCTTCGGCAACTGCCATGGCGCGGCGCTCTTCGGCTTTGGCCTGGGCAATATTTTTATCGGCTTCGGCCTGGTCAGTCTGAAGTTCAGCACCAATGTTTTTACCTATGTCGATATCGGCAATATCAATGGAGAGAATTTCGAATGCTGTACCGGCATCCAGTCCTTTGCTCAAAACAACTTTTGAGATAGAATCGGGGTTCTCAAGTACCGCCTTGTGCGAACTGGATGAACCAATTGATGAAACGATACCTTCACCTACACGGGCCAGTACTGTTTCTTCTCCGGCACCACCAACCAATTGTTTGATGTTGGCACGGACGGTAACTCTGGCTTTGGTGATAAGCTGAATACCATCTTTGGCAACAGCAGCCACAGGCGGGGTGTCAATAACTTTAGGATTCACTGACATTTGCACGGCTTCAAAAACATCCCTGCCGGCAAGGTCAATGGCGGTTCCCATTTGAAAAGTCAGGTCAATGTTGGCTTTTGATGCCGAAACCAACGCGTGAACCACGTTTTCGATGTTACCACCTGCCAGAAAGTGAGCTTCCAGTTCATCGCGTTTGATGGTTTGCAGTCCGGCCTTATGGGCCTCAATCATGGCCCTTACAATAATGGATGGCGGCACTTTCCTGATGCGCATGAGCACCAACTGAAGAAGTGAGATGCGAACACCGGTTACAAGAGCCGAGAACCACAATATTACGGGTACATAATACAGAATCACGAAAAAGAGAACAATGATGACTGCTATGAGCCCGAGTGTTCCGAAAACTTCCATAGTAATTATTTTACTGGTTTAACAATAATATATGTTTTATAAACTTCTGTTACTTCAACTTCTACTTTGGGATCGAGGAATTGTCCCGGACAACGGGCTTCCACATCCTGGCCGTTAATCCTCGCTTTTCCCATAGGATTCAGACGTGTAATGGTTTTGCCTGTGTCGCCAATATTTATGGAGTTTTCCTGCACTGTGTCCACATTACTGTTGATGCTTGAACTTAGCATTAGTTTTTGCCAGGTTTTAGTTCTGAGTGCATAAAATAGGATAATTAGCGTGGAAAATATGGTAATAGCCAATGTGATATGACCGGTTGATGTATCTATGCCGTAAGCCATAAAAATACCTCCGACTATCATGGCCAGACCGCCAATCCCGGCGATGGTAATTCCCGGAACCACAAAGAATTCTAAAATAAGTAATAACAGTCCGGTAATAATCAGTAAAATAATAATTGTCATTGTGTAGGGTTAATCAATGGTGACGTTTAAGGACTTTCCTGTTAAGTGTTTTTGTAAATCGGTTAATTCCTGAAATGCTCCCCTTTTAATTTCACAGTATCCGCGGTAGTGGGTGAGGGTGGCACATTGTTCGGCCTGCAACGTGTCGTGGTTGCAAAATTCAATCAAAGCATCAATGACGTCATCAAAAGAATTGATGTCATCATTATGTAATACCAGCAGGTGATTGCCAATACTTTCTTTGCTGGAACCCGAATTTTCTTTCCGCTTGTCGTAAGGTGCCATAGTTCAAAAATTTGTTGTAAAATAGGAAAATAATTCTATCTAAACAAGCGTTTGTTTCTATTCTGTTCTTACATTATTATTCTCCACTCATTCTTTTTGCTTCTTCCAGTGATATTTTCTTCTCATTAACGAATGCAACGACGAATGCCCCCGGGAATCCATTGTTTCGAACTCGCCCGATGTTTTGAGCAGCTTCACTGTATTTGTCCCACCTTCCGCTGTAGTAGCGCGTGAGGTCTTTTCCGGGAACAGGCTGTGAGGTTATTTCCGGTATTTTTGCCAACGCATCTGAATCCGGGGTGTTGCGGAAAACGCCTATTTGAATTTTGAAAACCGGGTTATGAGCAGCTGTATTTTTTGTTTTTTGTTCAAAAGCGGCTTGTACAACATCATTGCTGTTGCTGCTTTGGGCGGCAGTTTCTTCTATTTGAGCTGGCGTTTCCTGCGGTATTATTGGCGATGTTTTTTTATTGGCATTTGCAGAGGTTGATGTAATGGTTGCATTCTCTGCCGGGTTGTGACTGAGTAAACCTTTCTCAATCATTTCAATTGCTTGTCTTTTTAATCCCCCCAGATCTTCGTATTGTCCCGGATTCCATACAGCCATTTTGTCAATCCCGTTGTTGGCTTGTTCAAATCGACTTTGCGCCTCGCCAAGAAGGTTGTCCCATTTGCCGGTTCCTGAGTTTTCGGCCATTCGTTTAAGAACCGGTTTGTAGATGTTAAATTTTTTGTCCAATGCTTCATGGTACATCGATAAAGCCTGTTGTTTCATATATCTGGCCTGTTTCGAAGCCGATTCGGTATCCTCTGCCTGGGCATTTGCATTCTTCGATAAGGAGTCCAGATTCCTGACTTTTTCCAGAAGGCTCTGTTGTTTTTCTTCTTCGTTGAAGGTCACTGAACTCTCCAGTAACTTTGAAGCTTCCAGTTGCATGATATTTGCCCATGTGTACATGCTGTCGGTTTGCTGAAGTACCTGGATTTGTGCCGGCGAGAAGTATTTTTCATACATGGGGTTCAGGCGTTTTTGTCTTGACTGAAATTCTTCGTCGGAATAAAATGAAAAATTACCTGATTTCAGTGGCCCTGGTATAGCCCCGGTTTTAGGAGTATTGCCCGGGATGGTTTTCTTGACCCCGTCATACACTCCGCGATTCTTTAGTTCCGAAATCTTGTCCATTTCCAGTTGCCGTGCTCTTATGTAATGTCTTTTCACCTGATCGTCGTGACCGTAAACTGTTTTTTCCAGTTCCAGGATTTCATCCATCAGCCGGCTTAACTCCTCTTGGTTGTAGCTTCTGGAATATTGTTCTCTCTTGTTGCGCATGATCTGTTCCAGACTGTCTTTTTGCATATCCACACTTTGGCCTCTTTTAAATTCAGCGCGTGCAACATCACTAAGGAATTGGTCGAAGTTGGTATAAACCAGTGTGTCGTTGATGTAAAACTGAAACTGTTGAATGTTTTCGCCTTTAGAAACAGATTTCTTTTCTTCTTGAATCCGATCTTCCCAGAAGTTGCCTTCACTCAATGGAAGCGCAGCAATTTCTCTAATCTGATTGATGTCTTCTGTCAGATTCTTAATAACTCCGTTGTCCCATACAATTTTTACCACAACCACCTGTCCGGGAGCAACCCCTCTGTTGGTCGTGAACCAGGCTCTTTCGCCAAATGGATCGGCAGCAAACAGAAAATCATCGTCGGGTGAGTTAAATGGGGATCCCAGATTCTCAGGAGTAGAGAAGGTATCACTCACCGGGTCAAAAATTGACCGGTAAATGTCTAATCCGCCCATCCCTCCGGGCCGGTCAGACGCGAAAAAAAAAGTGGTGCCATCAACCATCAGAAATGGGTGCCGATCGTCAAAATCTGAATTGATGGGTTCGCCCAGATTTTTGCTGCCGCTCCAGCGTTCCAGCAACTGCTCCATAAAGTAGATGTCGTGAAGAGTGGTGTCCGGTTCTTCCAGCACAAAGTAAACATCATCGCCTTTTTCGGTGCGGTACATGATTTTCTCCGGCGGAACACCTGTTTTGAAGAAACTTTTGTTTTTTGCAAGTGTCCCTGCATCTGTGGGGATATTGTACATCGACAGAAATTGCTGTTCCGGAACGGTATCTTTGTCCACCACCCGAAAGCTGAAATGCTTGGTGATAAGCGATGTGGCACTATGGCAGTCTTGAACGTTCCTGCGAGCTTTGGCTCGTCGGGGATCACTGTTGGTGGCATACTTCAGGAAGTTGTCAAATTCCTTCTCCGCCAGTTCAAATTCATAAGCCTTCTGATAAGCTTTCCCAAGATAAAAATGAACATCTTTGTTGACACGTCTGGAGAGTGCATATTTTAATCTTCGGATGGCCTCGCTGTTGTTCTGACGTTGCTCTGTCAGGCAAACTCCCAGATAATAATTGTATTTGGCTTCCCGCTCGTAGCGCTCAATGAGTTGTTCGTACATGGGAAGTGCTTCGGCATAGTTACCCTGTGTGAACAACTCCAGTGCCCGATCGGGAGATGCGCTGGGTTCTTGTGCTGGTACATTGAGGGAGAGTATGCTGAGAAAAAATATGGTAAAAAACTGCTTCATGCCTTTCTGGTTTTTTTGTTATGGTTCTTTTGCGAAATGGTGTTTGTTTATTTGAATGTTGGTCGTATGTTGTTTGTTAACAGTTTGATTGCATTGCTTTTTTATTAACAATTTAATTTTCTTTGTTATTGAAATTCCCAACTATTCTCTAAACTATCAACAATTCATTATTATATATTCCGGCATCAAATTTAATCATTCGATGCGAAATCCCTAAAAGGTTTTTTGAGGTTCATCAAAATTTTACGGTTGGTGGTTGGTCAATTATTTAATAATTGGTAATATTGTTCAATTTTGTTAAAAAATACAACCCTTCCCGGTTTGACGTTTAACAAAACCGAGTCAGCTAAAAAAAATAGAACTTGGTTACTTGTTTGTTCATAAGGAGGGGTGAATTATAATTTGTAATAGCCCCAATTATGAAGCACTTTTACCTCATTTTCTCGTTGATTTTGGCAATTTCTTTCTCCGAATTAAAAGCCGATATCCTTTATGTAAAGCCGGGTACTGCGAGTACTGCCTGGCAAAATCAGACCAATGTTTATTCCGATTTACAAACTGCCCTGGCTGCTGCTGTGGCCGGTGATGAAGTTTGGGTCGCTGCCGGTATTTATAAACCCACTACTGCCGGGAATCGGGATATCAGTTTCGAACTGAAAGACGGGGTTCATTATTATGGTGGATTTGCCGGTGATGAGACCGATTTGGCACAGCGCGACTGGCGCCTGAATGAAACCATTCTGAGTGGTGATATTGGAGTTGAGGGGGATGATGCGGATAATAGTTATCGTATTGTTGCTTTACGTGAGGCGGCCGATGTGAATCCGAATTACCGAACAATGGTCGATGGTTTTATTATTGAGGATGGTCAAGGAACATCTGGGACAGGATTTTATATAGACGATGGCGACCCAATTGTGAAAAATTGTTGGTTTAGAAGGAATCAGGGGTCTTCGAATGGGGGTGGGGTTTATTCCGTGTTGAATGCCCGGCCTTTGTTTGGGAATGTAATATTTTCGTTTAATTTCTCCAGTCGTTATGGGGGGGCTGTGTATGCCGAGCGGCAAGCTCTTTTTTATAATTGTACCTGGTATAAAAATTACGCTGAAATAGCCGGCGCAGCCTTATTTACCCATACATCTGCAACGACTGTCTATAATTCGCTTGAGGTGCTTAACGAATGTGGAGAGTATTATAATTCACATTTTAGTAATAGCACTGAATATTCAACTCTTTCCTTTCATGAAGAAATAAACTACACACCGCTTTTTATTGATCCGGAGAATGGTGATTTTCGTTTGGCTGAAGGAAGTCCTGCTGTTGATGGGGGGAACAATTCTTATTTGCCCGATTGGCTTCTAACAGATTTTTCCGGAAGTGGCCGAATTCAGAATGAAGTGGTTGACCTGGGCGTATTTGAGGGTGTTGTTGCCGTTCCTGCCTTGCAATTGCCGGAACACAACCATGTCTTTGGCATTGATGTGTCGAGTGTTGAACTTACCTGGGGCTGGGAAACATTCGCACCTGAAAATCTGGATGATTATACTGTAGAATACTCCGTGAATGGAGGCGAAATGGTTCAGGTAACTGAAACGTCCATTGCATCGCATACTATTTCAGGTTTGAGCGAAGCTACTACTGTTGTTTGGAGGGTCTGTGCAAATTTTTCTGACGGGACGAAGCGGTGGTCGCCTTACAGACAATTTTTCATTCAACGTTCGCATCCTTTATTTGTGAAACCCGGCGCTACAGGAACTGGAAGTTCATGGAGTGATGCAATGAACCTGCAGGCTGCTATTGATTTGTCGTTTCAGGAAGATTCCATCTGGGTGGCTAAAGGGATTTATTATCCTACCACTACCTCAGACAGAGACGTTTCCTTTGAGTTGAAAGAGAATGTTAAGATTTTTGGTGGTTTCGCAGGCAATGAAACATCGTTTTCAGAGCGAAACTTGCGGGACAATGAAACAATTCTGAGCGGTAATATAGGGGATAAAGGATTGAAAACTGACAATTCTACCAGAATAGTAGCATTCAAAGGGACATCCCAGGAACCACTTGCCGAAAATACTGTCTTAGATGGATTTATTATTGAAGGAGGGTATGGTTCCTATGGGGCAGGAATTTATATTTTGGATGCTTCCATCATAATCAGAAACTTATGGATTCGAGATAACTATTCAAGCAGAGTCGGAGGTGCTGTTTATGTTTCTAATAGCAGTGCGAAATTTGGGAATGTGTTGTTTACCAATAACTCTTCCGGCGAGCTTGGAGGTGCTGTATATTCATGGGGAGCTGTTGAATATTACAACTGTACCTGGTTCGGAAATTCCGCCAAGGGAATTGGTGGGTCTGTTTATGGAAATGCAACCATTACTAATTCTATTTCCTGGGGAAATTACTCCGGCTTGTATGACAATGAATTCTCAAGTGGTAATAACGTGAGAAATTCTATCTACGAAACCCGTGATGAAAGCAATGGAAATGTTTCTGCGGATCCGATGTTTGTTGCACCCGATAAAAATGACTTTAGGCTTCTTGCCGGTAGTCCGGGTTTGAATAGCGGTGTTAATGAGGATGTTCCGGAATGGTTGACAACAGACGGATTCGGAAGCGAACGCATCAAAGAAAGTATTGTGGATGTTGGTTCTTTTGAAGGAGCTGTAGAGAGTCCTAAGTTGTTGTTCCCGGAAGATGGAAGGTATTTTGAGGGAACAAGTATGGATTTCTTATTGGAATGGTATTGGGAGAATGGTGAACCGGCAGATGTAGATCATTATATACTGGAATATTCCAATAACGGAGGAGAGGTAGTCCTTGTAGATGACATCCCGGGTACCGCCTATAGTCTGTTGGGCGTTTCATCTGCCACAGAGGTTGCCTGGAGGGTATGCAGCGTGTCTGAATCCGGACAGGAAACATGGTCGAAACAACACCATTTTTCTGTATTGAGAGGGCAGCCGCTTTTCGTAACTCCTGATGGAACCGGTGAAGGTACTTCATGGAGTGATGCTATGAGTCTTCAGGATGCTTTGGACAATGCTGTGGATGGAGATTCTATATGGGTGAAAGCGGGTATATATACCCCAACTGAGACAGCTGATAGGGAGGTTTCTTTTGTGTTAACCGAAAAAATAAAATTGTTTGGAGGATTCAACGGTACTGAAACTGAATTTGAACAACGAAACCACATTTTGAACAAAACCATTTTAAGTGGCAATATTGGTAATGAGGGTGTTAAAACCGACAATAGTTACCATGTTTTATCGGCTGTGGGGGTAACGAAAGAACGGGATGACTGGAGTGCAGTGGTTGATGGGTTTACTATAGAAGACGGTTATGCAGATGGCAGTGGGCATAACAATGGAGGTGGTTTGTATCTCGAATGGGCTTCTCCTCTGTTTGTCAATGTGCATTTCAAAAATAACTATGCCCTTTATGACGGTGGAGCAGTTTATGACGCCGTGGGTAGTCAGGCTGAATTCGGAAATGTACTTTTTACAAACAATACCTGTGATAATGAAGGAGGTGCTGTTTATGCTCAAAAATTTCTCAGGTTTTACAACTGTGTTTGGTTTAAAAACTCCTCCTGGAATGATGGAGGCGCAGCTTATGGACGCAATAGCGTTGTTAATTCAATATTCTGGGAAAATTCATCTCAAAATAATATCCACAATGATTTGAGTCGTTCGGAATTGGTTTCATATACCATTTATGAATCCGGAAACAGCAACAATAACCTGAAAGGAAATCCCGAATTTATTGATGCGGATAACGGGGATTTTAGAATAAGAGAAGGAAGTATTGCTCTCAATACCGGAAGCAATGATGCGCTTCCTGAATGGTTGACTACCGATTACTTTGGTAATTCCAGAATTTTAGCAGATACACTGGATCTCGGAATCTCTGAAGGGGCAGTCGTTTGTCCCGTTATAATAAATCCGGAAAACCAGTCGATTCTCACTATTGAGGAAGGAGCGACTGTTGTGCTCAATTGGGGTATGGAAGACAGCGACGTTGCCTCAACCATTTCTGATTACCAACTGGAGTATGTGGTTGGAGCAGACACAACCCTTGTTGAAAATATTGAAGGGTATAATTATGTTCTTTCAGGGCTTTCACCTCTGGATGCTGTCCAGTGGCAGGTCGGATATGTTGATGTTAATGGCAACACCAATTGGTCAGTCTATGCTTCGTTCAGTATTTATCGTGGACATCCGTTGTTTGTTGTGCCGAATGGTACCGGAGACGGTTCTTCATGGGAGAATGGGATTGACCTTAAATCTGCTTTAAGTGTGGCAGCTAGTGGGGATTCACTATGGATTTCTCGAGGGATTTATAAACCTACGGGTACCACCAGCAGAGACTCTTCTTTTGTAATAGATACAAATGCGAAACTGTTTGGAGGTTTTGCCGGTACCGAAACGACATTTGCCGAACGAAACTGGGTTGAAAATCAAACTATCCTGAGTGGAGATATCGGGGAAGAGGGAGTAGATACCGATAATAGCTATCATGTGGTCCAGATGATTGGAAGCCAGGTAGCGCCAATCACTCCTAATACAGTGATTGATGGATTAATTATTGAAAAAGGTTATGCCGATGAACAATATATGGACGGTGGTGGTCTCCTATTGGAGTGGGCTTCACCGATTGTAAGAAATATTTGGTTGCGAGATAATTACGCTGTTGACGATGGCGGAGCTGTTTATGGAAATAGTGAAAGCCATGCTCAATATGGAAACGTAATATTCACAAACAATGAATCAGGTGATGATGGTGGCGCAGTATATGGTATTGGGATGATGCAGTTTTACAACTGTGTATGGTATGGAAATATCAGTGGTGATATTGGTGGGGCTCTTTCTAGTGATAATGCAATAGTAAATAATTCTGTTGCTTGGGATAATTCTGCCGAACGATCCTATAGTGATTTTACATTTTGGGTAGATGTAACCAATTCCATATATAGTGAAGCCCCCTACAGTGAAGATAATAATATTTCCAAAAATCCTGATTTTGTCGATCCGGCGAATGATGACTTCAGATTAAAAGAGGGTAGTCCTGGCATTAATGCAGGAAGCAACGAAAGTACTCCCGACTGGTTGGTAACCGACTACTATGGTAATTTCAGAGTGGAGGAAGATACTGTGGATATTGGCGCCATAGAAGGATGGGTTATTACTCCAACTCTTGTGAGTCCTGCTGATAAATCCTGGTTTGAGGCAGGTGTTACAGAAACTACTCTTGAATGGGGTTGGAATGACTCTATCCCCAACAATATTAACGGATTTGCTGTTGAGTATATCATTAACGGTGGTGAGCCACAACTGCTTGAAAACCTGGCTGCTTTAGAAACAGAACTGACCGGCTTTCAACCAGCCGATGAGGTTTCATGGCGTGTTGGTAGTCTGGAGAATACCGGTTTTACAAACTGGTCAGAGAGTCGAACCTTTACGGTTAACCGTGATCATCCACTGTATGTAAAACCCGGAGCAACAGGCAATGGTACTTCATGGCTGGATGCAATGGATCTCAAAGATGCAATGGCTATTTCCATTGAGAATGATGAGGTTTGGGGCGCGGCCGGAACATATAAACCTACTGATGGTTCTGAGAGAAATGCCACCTTTGAATTAAAAAATGGCATGAAACTTTATGGTGGTTTTGGCGGATTCGAATCTTCTTTGGAGGAGCGTGACTGGATGGCCAATGAAACCATACTCAGTGGAGACATTGGCGTGGAAGGAGATGTGAACGACAATAGTTACAATGTTGTGAGAATCCGGGGCGCTGAGGACCGCCTTTTTGAGGATAATGTGGTGGATGGTTTCATCATAGAAAAAGGTAAAGCTCAGTACGATGGAGGTGGTGTATATATTCGCCGGGCCTCTCCTGAGTTGAAAAATATCTGGTTGAGAGACAATCAGGCTGACAGATGGGGAGGAGCTGTTTATACAGAAAATGGTAGTAATCCCACGTTTTCTAATGTATTGTTTGTAAATAACAGTGCTGCATCAGCAGGAGCGGCAGTAATGGCATCTTCTCGTGCTACTTTCAATAACTGCTTGTGGTATGGAAATACAACAACCGACATAGGTGGAGCTATCTATAAGAACAACTGGGTTTCTGTGGAGGTTAATAATTCCATTGCCTGGAACAATCAGGCTTCATCCGATTCCGATTTTACTTTTACTACCGGAATTGCAAACTCTGTTTTTGCGGATGCCGACGGTTCCAATGGAAACATTGCCAAAGATCCTCTTTTTGTGGATGCTGAAAATGATATTTTCCATTTGCAAGATGGGTCACCTGCTATTAATGCAGGAGATAATGACCGGGTTTCTGATGAAGTATTAACCGATTTTGCAGGTTTTGACCGGATTTTCGGGGATAAGGTGGATATTGGCCCGTTTGAACACCTGCAAATTCAACCTGTAGCTCCTGCCAATGGAGGTAGCGGGACGAAGGAATACAGTATGTTGATGATGCTAAATCTTGTTTGGGGAATATCAGACGGTACGATAGAACCACAGACCAACATTCCTTCCGAATTTGAGTATCAGATGAAATTGTGGAAAGTTGGGGATGAGGAGAATCTCCTGGAAGATGGTCCTTTTAGTGCACGTAGTGGTATTGATGGCACCAATAACAGCACAATTATTGGTGAGCTGGAGTATGGTTCCGCTTATCAATGGACCATTGGACTGGATTACGGCGATTATGTCAATTGGTCTGAGCCATCCACCTTCTACATCGGTCATGATTACACCATTAAGGTAAAAGAGGGTAGTACCGGAACAACAGGCGCTTCATGGGATGATGCTTTTGGGACTTTGCATGAAGCCCTTGATTTTGCTTTACCGGGTGATGAAATTTGGGTAGCTGAAGGGAAATACTATCCTGTAACTCCCGCCGACCCCAATAATGTTACGCAAACGGAACTTGAACAGGCCCTTTCGCTCAAACCGGGAATGATCATTTACGGTGGGTTGGCAGGTGATGAATCCAACGCATGGAATAGAAATCATGTGGAACATCCTGTCATATTGAGCGGTGATATTGGTGTTGCCGGTGATGATTCTGATAATAGTATTCATCTTTTTAGAAATGAGTTTGATGCTGGTACTCCGCTCGAACAGGGAGCCGTTATTGAAGGATTTATTTTTGAAGATGCGACAGGAAGTGCCATCTACAATGTGAATGCTTCACCTTCTGTCGAGTTTTCTGTATTCCGTAATAATATGGGTGATGACGGCGGTGCTGTTTACAATGATGGATCAAGTCCCCGCTTTTTTAATGTTTTGTTCCATGACAATGAGGCTTCCGGGAATGGAGGTGCCATCTATGCCGATGAAAACTCTCAGCCGGAACTCTTGAGTTGTACGGTTGCTCACAACAGGGCTACCAACACAGGAGGACTATACGGATACTTTGATGTGAAAAACAGCATCGTTTATTCCAACGAAAACGGAGCATTCTCTGATGATGCTTCTCAGGTGGTATATTCATGTGTTGAAGGTGGTTACCAGGGAGAGGAGAATATTTCTTACGAGCCGATGTGGGTCGCCCCAGAGAACCGCGATTATTCGTTGCAGAAATTCTCTCCCTGTATCGAACAGGGCAGCAATCAATGGTTTAGCGGACTCTTTGGTTATGACCTGGCTAAAAATTCCCGTACCCATTGGATCAACACCGACATGGGAGCTTTTGAAGCCACAGAAAACGGAAAGCTGGAAATTGTGGAAAGCTTTGTTGATAGCGATGGACTTATTGATTTTATTGACTCAATTTCCATTCGTTTCAACCAACCCATTGCGATTGACACGACTATTTCACCTTTAATAAATCCTGTCGTTGATGCAGAAATAAAAGTGTCACAGGAAGATCCGGCAGTGTTGATTATTTCACATCCCGGACTTCAGGCTTCCACTGATTATCATTTGGAACTACCCGGAGGTCAGGTTACATTGGCAAACAACGACCAGATTATTCAGTGGTTTGTGGAATATGATTTTTCCACCAGAGCTTGTATTCCGGTTGTTTTATCTGTTGAAAATTCTGATGTTACCGTTTGTCCAAGAACTTCAGTTTCTCTGGGTGTTGGCATAGAAGGTGATGCGATGGATTATTCCTGGATTTACAATGATCAGGAAGTCATTGCTGAAGGTACAGACACGCTGTTTTTTGAATCGGTGATGCCAGAGAACCTTGGTTCCTATACCATTGTTGCCAGTGATTGGTGTGGTTCCTCTGATGAGGTTACCCTAAATCTTCAGTACAAAGCCGGAACCGAGCTGGTAGTTCCCGAACCCAAATGGAACACTGTTTATTTCGTGGACAATTCATCCGGCAACTTATCTGAGTTCAGATGGTATCTCAATGGGGAAGAGGTTTCTCAAAAGCAATATGTAGATGTGAAGTCAATGGGTTATGGAGATTTAACAGTAAGGGCGTTTGATGATGCATCTCAATGTCTGATTTATGGAGAAGTGGAACCGTTGAAGAGTGCTTCTTTGAAATCGGCTGTTGTTTCGCCAAACCCCGTGGTTGCAGGAAATCCTGTTGATATTTTACTTCCTGTGGTGTCAGAACAGTCCAGAATAAGGCTTTATGATATGAGAGGCGGATTACTGATTGACCGGGAATTTGGTGAAAGCAGTATCCTGCAGTTGGAAGATACTGATCTGAGCAGTGGCGTTTACTTGTTGCAGATTGAGTATAACGATGGTTTCATTGAAAACAAGAAACTGATTATTGAATAGAATTTTCTCAGGCAGTTGTTTGGTCATTGAGCCGGCAACTGCCTGTTTTCACCCCTTATTTTTTTGAAACAATACCCGAGACTATGTATAAATATATTTTTTCTTCTCTGCACATAAAAGGAGTTGTTTTTTCAGTACTACTGTTTATGAGTTTTAATCTGGTAGTTAAAGGGCAGAGCAATCAGACAGCTGATATTTTAAATGTTGAGAATACAAGTATAAATGAAACCTCTCGCTCTAATCAGGACGAAACGGCTTCTAAATTAAGGCTATTTTCCACCACTATTTTTGTGCATGGAGGAATGTTTGAGTGGGCCCATTCCAGTTCATCTGTTCAGTTGGACCCATTTCTTTCTTTTGGAGGCGGAGTGGCGTTTAATTTCAGAATAGTGAAGTGGCTGGAGTTGTCAACGGGTGCCGGCCTTTCTCTGCAAACCACCGAAGGGAGTGTTGCAGAATATTCGGCTACCATGCCCTGGGTTGACAATGAAGGTGATGCTTATGAGAAAAGAGTCTCAGCCACCGATGTGGTGGAAACTCAGAAATATACCTGGGCTGAATTTCCTCTTCTGGTACGTGGATTTTACTCTGCCGGCAGATGGGATATTTTTGCAGAGGCGGGTGCCGAATATCGCATTCCTGTAAAAAGTACTTATGAGCAGGAGGGGATGTTTTCTCACCACGGTTTTTATCAGGAATACAATTTGTTGGTGGATGATCTGCCCGAAAGGGGTTTTTACAATGATTATCCTAAGTGGGCAGATGCTGCAGATCTGGAGGTGGACAACCTGCTTATGCCCTTCGTTGGCCTTGGGGTGGTTTTCCCGGGCCGTAATTCTCATCTGTTCTTTGAAGCAAGGTATTATTTCTCCGGCAACGATCCCTTTAAAGAGAAGCAGGACATCCTGTTTCCGGGACCTGAAAATAATACCAGTGCTGCCCTGTACCAGAATTTAAGTATCATGAATCAGGGTGATGTTACCTTCTCCGGTTTTAGGGGAATGCTTGGAATTCGGTTTTAGGGTTTGTAATGAAATAAATTGACAGATTTAACGAAGTTATTTTGTTCTTTGCCGACTTGAAAATACTGCGAATAGCGAGCTATTTAATGGATTTCCAAGTAAGTCAAAGGGCAAAAGAACAAGTTTAAAGCGGCAAGTTATTTCGGCACAATCCCTTAACAGCAAAAAGCTAAACAAATCGGGGTGCCTGCTGTTTTTTAATTGAATTTAAAACATTGTTATTATGGCACAATTAGAAGAAGGACAAAAAGCACCCTCATTTTCAGGGAAAAATCAGGATGGAAAAGTGCTTTCACTTGATGATTTTAAAGGTCAGAAAGTGGTGCTCTATTTTTATCCCAAAGACAATACTTCAGGATGTACCGCTGAAGCCTGTAATTTGAATGACAACCTTGAGCAATTTGCTGACAAAGGATTCAAAATCATTGGCGTTAGTCCGGACAGTGAAGCATCGCACCGTAAATTTATCGATAAGCACGGATTGAAATTTGACCTCATTGCCGATACCGAAAAAGAAATTATGGAAAAATACGGCGTGTGGGCGGAGAAAAAGATGTATGGACGAACATACATGGGCGTGGTTCGCACAACTTTTGTGATCGATGAGCAGGGGGTGATAGAGAAGATTTTCAAAAAAGTAAATACTAAAGAACATTCCGAACAGATTTTTTCCGAGTTGAATCTTTAGGGAATTTCTAAGAATAGAAAAATTCAGGGTGCAAGAAGTTTTAAGACCCGTAGTCCTGATTCGTTGGGATGAGGATTTTAAAATTTTGAGGTAACGCAGAAGTTTGCATTTTTAGAGGCTACCTTTAATTTTTATGGTTATCTTTATCGGTGAAAACCCAGGCAGAGTGATTTTTTAAATGCTGTTTTTGAGTGGTTTGAATACCTTCTGTAATCAATTCTGATAATAAAACCGTAAAAAAAATAGAAACATAGTATGGCCGAACAACAAGAACAAACGGATAAGAAACAACAGGAAGTTAAGAAAGTGAATGCCGAAAAGCTGAAAGCTCTTCAGCTTACGATGGACAAAATTGATAAGACTTATGGTAAAGGAGCCATCATGCGGATGGGTGAGTCGGTGGCAGATAATGTGCCCTCGTTTTCATCAGGTTCTATTGGTCTTGACCGTGCATTGGGGATAGGTGGATATCCCCGCGGTCGTGTGATTGAGATTTATGGTCCTGAATCATCAGGTAAAACAACGTTGGCTATCCATGCTATGGCCGAGATTCAAAAATTGGGTGGTATTGCTGCTATTATCGATGCAGAGCATGCCTTTGATCGTTTTTATGCTGAGAAACTGGGTGTTGACGTGGAAAATCTTTTGATTTCGCAGCCCGATAACGGTGAGCAGGCGTTGGAAATTGCCGATCAGTTGATTCGTTCTTCTGCCATCGACCTGGTGGTTATTGACTCAGTGGCAGCTTTAACACCTAAGGCTGAGATTGAGGGCGAAATGGGCGAAAACAAAATGGGCCTTCAGGCTCGTTTGATGTCCCAGGCGTTGCGTAAATTGACATCTAACATCAGTAAAACAAATACCTGCTGTATTTTCATAAACCAGTTGCGTGAAAAAATTGGTGTGATGTTCGGTAACCCCGAAACGACCACCGGTGGAAATGCTCTGAAGTTTTACGCTTCAGTGCGTTTGGATATTCGCCGTGTTACCCAGCTGAAAAACGGGGATGAAGTGGTTGGTAATCATACGCGTGTAAAAGTGGTGAAAAATAAGGTGGCACCTCCGTTCCGTAAAGCCGAGTTTGACATCATGTATGGTGAAGGAATCTCTAAAATCGGTGAAATCATCGACATCGGTGTAGAGCACAATGTGATTAAGAAAAGCGGATCCTGGTTCAGCTATGGAGATACCAAATTGGGACAGGGACGTGAAGCCGTAAAGGATGTGATTCGTGACAATCCCGAACTTGCCGAAGAACTGGAGCAGAAGATTGTGGCTGCATTGGCTGAAGAGAAAGCTTAGATTAACTGAGGCTCTTCTTTAGCCTTTTGTTGATGGAGCTTTTTTGTGCTTTTCCGGCAGAAAGCAGAGATGAGAAGGCAGAAGTTGATGAATGTTTTCTTGAAAGATATAACAGGGCCTGCTGAATTTTCGGCAGGCCCTGCTTTTTTATAAAAATTCACTATTGTCTGGAAAAACTATTATTTTGAAAGAAGATTGCTTCGCTCTGCTCGCAATGAATCTGTCTTAAAGGGGTTAGCAGGGTTGGAAGGGGTTGATTTTCGGCAAAGCCGAAAATCAACCCCTTCCAACCCTCAATATCCTACAAAGGCCTGTCATTGCGAACGTAGTGAAGCAATCTCAAATTTTTAACCGGACATCAGTGAAAAAAAATTGTTTCTGACAATCAGGGGTTTTGAGGTGACAAGTTATATGTTGAAAGTACATATATTCGCGATGAACCATTTTTTTATTATTTTGGAATGTGATGAAAGCAGACCTTAAAAAATTATTTAAAACTCATAGAGGAAAAATATTTTCGGATGAGGTTCTCCGAACATTGTATGCTACTGATGCATCCGTGTATAAGGAAATGCCTTTGGCTGTTGCTTTTCCTGAAGATGAGTCGGACATAAAGGCGCTGATTCAATTTGCCGGAGAGCATCGAATTCCTTTGATTCCGAGGGCCGCAGGGACATCGCTTGCGGGACAGGTAGTGGGAGCAGGTATTGTGGTAGATGTCTCCAAAACTTTCACCAAGATACCTGAAGTAAATCAGGAAGAACAGTGGGTAAGGGTTCAACCAGGTGTTATTCGCGATGAACTGAATATGTATCTGAAACCGTACGGCTTGTTTTTTGGTCCTGAAACTTCCACATCTAACCGGGCCATGATCGGGGGCATGGTGGGGAACAACTCTTCAGGGGCCAATTCTGTAGTTTACGGTACAACACGGGACAATATTCTGGAAGTTCGGGGATTTCTGAGTGATGGTTCCTTTGTGGTATTTAGTGATTTAAGCTTTGATGAGTTCCACAAAAGATTGACAGGGGAAAAAGAAACTCTTGAAACTGATTTATATCGCCAGATATACGAAACACTGGAAAATGATGAGGTCAGAAGAAAAATCAAAGCTGATTTTCCCAAACCATCGATCATCCGAAGAAATACTGGTTATGCGTTGGATAAAATTGCGGAAACCAATGTCTTTGAAAAAGAAGGTCCTGACTTTAATTTTTCCCGATTAATTGCCGGTTCCGAAGGCACCCTGATGTTTATTACCGAGGTGAAGCTGAAGTGTCATCCATTGCCACCAAAACATAAGGGGCTGGTATGTGCTCATTTTAATTCTGTGGATGAGGCTCTGAGAGCCAATTTGACGGCATTAAAGCATCAACCTACTGCCAGTGAGCTATTGGACGACTTTATACTGAATTGCACTAAAAACAGTCCTGAGCATAGCAAAAACAGGTTTTTTCTTAAAGGAGACCCCAATGCCCTTTTGGTAGTTGAGTTTTCATGTGATTCATTAGAAGAAATCCAAGAAGCTGCACATAAGTTAATTAAAGATTTAAAAACTGCCGGATTGGGCTATCATTTTCCGTTGGTCACAGGCGATGACATAAAAAAAGTGTGGGCTTTAAGAAAGGCGGCCCTGGGGCTGTTGTTCACAACTCCCGGAGATGCAAAACCTGTGGCGGTAATTGAGGATACATCTGTTGCGGTAGAAGATCTGCCGGCCTATGTGGCAGATTTCAGGAAGTTATTGGATAATCTCAACCTCACTTGTACTTTCTACGGACATGCCAGTTCCGGTGAATTGCATTTGCGACCTGTCATCAATCTTAAAACAGAAGAGGGGCAGAAACTTTTCAGAATAATAGGAGAAGAAACGGCTGTCCTTGTGAAGAAATACAGAGGGTCACTCAGCGGTGAACATGGTGACGGTCGTTTGCGCGGGGAGTTTATCCGGCTGATGGTGGGAGCTGAGAATTATTCTTTATTTAGAGAGTTGAAAGACACCTGGGACCCTCAACACATTTTTAACCCGGGAAAGATTGTGGATACTCCGCCGATGGATACGCATTTGCGATATCGCGCCGGCGTGGATACTCCCGACATCAACACGGTTTACGATTTTTCCCGCGAGAAAGGGATTGTAAGGGCTGCTGAGTTTTGCAATGGCTCCGGTGATTGCCGGAAAACACACCTTTCAGGAGGAACGATGTGTCCCAGTTATATGGCCACCCGCGATGAAAAACATACCACCCGTGCACGTGCAAATGTTCTTCGTGAATATCTGCGCAAGCCTTATGTGAAAAATCGTTTTAATCACCATGAGATATTCGAGGTGATGGATCTTTGTCTTTCGTGTAAGGCATGTAAATCTGAGTGTCCGTCGGGTGTGGATGTGGCCAAACTGAAATCTGAGTTTCTTCAGCACTATTATGAAGCCAACGGAGTCCCTTTTCGTTCCCGGTTGATTGCCAACTTTGCTAATTTGAACCGTTTGGCTTCTGTCTGGCCCGCCATTTACAATTTTACTGTTTCAAACGCTATTGCAGCAGGGATCTTTAAACGAATTGCAGGATTCGCACCGCAACGTTCATTGCCGTTGTTGGCGAAAACAACGGTGCGAAGTTGGGTTCAAAAACATCAGATTCGATTAAAGGGAAATCACCATAAGGGGACGGTTTACTTGTTTAATGATGAATTTACCAACTTTAACGATGCCGGGACGGGGAAAAATGCGGTATTGTTGCTGGAGCACCTTGGGTACCAAGTGATTTTGCCCGAACATGCAGAGAGCGGCAGAGCACACATTTCTAAAGGACTTCTAAAGAAAGAGCGTGAAATTGCGATTAATAATGTCAAAAATCTGAAAGAAATTATTTCTGAGGAGACTCCTTTGGTGGGGATTGAGCCGTCAGCTATCCTTACGTTTCGTGACGAGTATATCGATCTGGTAACGGATGACCTGAAGTTGGATGCACAGAAACTTGGGGAAAATGCATTGCTATTCGAAGAGTTTATCGTCAGAGAAATGAAGAAAGGCCATATCAAATCTGCGAGTTTTACAACCGATCATAGAAATGTAAAACTGCACGGCCACTGTCACCAAAAAGCCATTGCTTCTCAGGTTCCAACGGTTCAGATGCTGAGTTTGCCCTGTAATTATGAAGTGGAGGTTATTCCTTCCGGATGTTGTGGCATGGCCGGCTCCTTTGGTTATGAAAAAGAGCATTATGACATTTCCATGAAAATTGGTGAACTGGTTCTTTTTCCGGCCATTCGTGGAAAAGAGCCCGGTGCATTGATTGCTGCTCCCGGAACCAGTTGCCGGCATCAGATAAAGGACGGAACCGGAGAGATGGCTATGCACCCGATTGATATTCTGTATCAGGCCTTAAGGAAATAACTAATTCTTGTTCTATTATCTATTC
>Ga0163219_100090_pt1 | contig 22580 bp, 17 predicted proteins | sample MSEWel2016_04_06_FD_113150 | JGI IMG/M metagenome (GOLD analysis project Ga0163219, IMG submission 113150) | Subsurface microbial communities from deep shales in West Virginia, USA - MSEEL Well Study Marcellus 3H_2016_04_06 ...
AAGAGTCCTGCCATCAGATTGTTTTCCATGCTATCTGTTTCAAGAGTAACAGAAGTGAATGGCTCTCCGTATTTGGCCACCGACATTATCAGTGTCTTGCCCCGTCGTTCCAGTTGAACCACATCAGGAGCCTCAATATCCGAAGACATTTCGAGGGTTTCTCCTTCCTCTGTTTCCCGGTATTGAAGAGACGTGAGACCGTCTCCGTGTACAACCGCGCTGTAATGCGGTGAGCCGGGTGTTTTGTTTTCGCGCAACATCCAGCCCATCTTTCGGTGCGAGTGATGCCCTTCTCCTTCAAACTTCATCCGGGCTCTCAGAATAAAATCTCCGGATACCTGGCGCCATGCGTACTGAAATGCATCTTCATGGAACCAGATGTTTTCACCACTTCCGCTAATGGTGTAAGTTTGGTTTTCCGGGTTGTAGGTGGCATTTCCTGCAATACCTGTTTCGCCGATATCGTTGTGTTCAGTAAATATCCCCGTGTCGGGGGTTTGTGCGTTTGTCATAAATGCAATGGTTAACAGGGAGGTTATAAATCCTGTTTTTAGCTGTGTAAGATGAAATGCTGACATAGAAGTGTGTTTTTAGTTGTGTGAGGTTGTATAAATGCGAAGTTAATCAATTATGGGAAAAGAAACTTTTTTTAAGATGCAACCGCATCTGTTTATTAAAGGGTCGTGTTTTTCTTGTATAATTCGTCGGTCATTTCTGGTGGATAGCCCTTGCAAAAGTTAACAATCGGGACTAAATTGATGCGGGGACGACTTTTTGTTGACCTGAAAATACAACTCTTTATGAAAGAAGCTTTGCTTTACGAAAAACTTGATAATCAGAAAGTACAATGCAATTTGTGTGCCCACCACTGCAAAATAACACCCGGAAAATTCGGGATTTGCAAGGTGCGTGAAAATATTGGTGGTACCCTTTATACGCATGTTTACGGGCGGACGATTGCCCGTCATGTTGACCCAATTGAGAAGAAGCCTTTGTATCATTTCTTCCCGGGCAGCAAAGCTTTTTCCATTGGGACGCCGGGCTGCAATTTCCACTGCGACTTTTGTCAAAATTGTGAAATTTCCCAGGTCGAGTCCCCGGGGATGTTAACAATTGGGGAACCTGCAACCCCTGAAGAGATTGTGCAGGAGGCCCTTGACCGTAACTGCAAGAGCATTGCATACACCTATACCGAGCCGACCATATTTTTTGAGTATTGCAACGACATTGGGCCACTGGCAAGGGATGCCGGTCTAAAAAATATTTTTGTTTCAAACGGTTTTATGACTTCTCAAATGCTGGAAATGGCTGTCCCATGGTTGGATGCCGTCAATATTGATTTGAAAGCTTTCAGTGATGATACCTACCGTCGGTTGATGGGTGCACACTTGCAGCCGGTGCTGGATTCTATGAAAAAGGTTATTCAGATGGGTGTCTGGCTGGAAGTGACTAGTCTGATTATTCCCGGTATCAACGACCAAATCAGTGAATTACACGAAATGGCTCATTTTGTTGCCGACGAACTGGGAATTGATGTCCCCTGGCACATCAGTCGTTTCTTTCCCGGCTATAAGATGAATGACGTGCCTCCAACGCCCATGGATACTTTACAGAAAGCCAGAGAGGCCGGAAAAGAGGCCGGGCTCAATTATATTTATGTGGGAAATGTGCCTCTTTCCGCCGATCAAAATACTGTTTGTCCCAGCTGTGGTGAGACTTTGATTGAAAGGATGGGATATAATATTTTAAGTAATAAAATTGGGAATGGCCGATGTCCTGAATGTGGTTATGAAATAGCGGTGGTGGATTAATTCTGTCTGATGCCTAACACGCAGGTTTCTTTGCCATTGCGAACAATTCCGTCTTTGTCAAAAACCCGCGCCCCAATGATATAGATGCCGGGAGGAACTTTAGCATGGTCGTCATTGGTGCCGTCCCAGGTAATGATTCCCGATGTTCCCAGAGTTTGGTTATTCACCAGTTTTTTTATCTGAAAACCTTCCGCATCATAAACGGTAAAAGTTCCTTTTTTTCCTGGGTTCTCAAAATGATAAGAAATAATCAATTGGTCATTATTTCCATCCAAATCGGGGGTGAAAATTTCGGGGGAAACAGAAAAAAGTTTTTTCTGCTTCTCTTTTTCGTTGTTTATTTGCTGCGAATTGATGCTTCCGGGTGTTCCGTACCCTGCCGTCGATGCGGCTGAATGCCAGGTCATAGGATTTTCTGAAGGGGCATCAAAGCGGGTGCGCTCCAAAGCTACACCCCTGGTGTCTGCCAGCAGGGAGAAGTGGTAGGATGGAGAATAATTCATCTGTTCAATGATGGTGCCGTTTTTCCTTGTTACAAAAACAATTCCGCCATCGGTTACATAGTTGGGCAGACCTGGCAGACTGATGAGGTTTGGTGCATCCGGCAGCTTAAAATATTCTTTTACCCAATCGGCATCATTGGCAAAGCAGAGATAGGTTCCCGGAAGAAACCACCGGCATTTGTCTGATAACGGAACCAGGGATTCTGGTATCCCTTCTTCTCCGCCACGGGCAAGACAAAGGCTGTCGAGCGCCAGAATTTTGTCGGAGCGGTTGTATAACTCCACATAATCGCAGCCGTCCTCTGGTGGGTCAAACAACAGCTCATTGATAACTACATCCAAACTGTCGAGGTGTCCCGGAAGTCCGAAAGTAAGTGTTGATGGGCCTTTGAAAGGATTTCCGGCAAGATCCGACAAACCGGAGGGAATCGATAAGGTGATTACTTCATTGGGGATTAACGATTTTTGAAATGCAATTGTTAAAACATCTCCAAAGACACTGTCCTTGCTCAGTTCTTCAATTTTTACATCCGTTTGGGAAAAATCGAAATCATCAGCATGAATTGTTGATGCAGAAAGAGGTTCGCCAAAATTAAGTATCAGCACCGAGTCGTTCTCCAGCCATGCGTCCACCATTCCGGGGCCTTGTGTGTCCGGATTGGAGGTTAATACAGAGTTTTCCATGCCCGGAGTTCCGCCCTGTTCGTTGCTGCAATAAGCCCAGTTGCTCAATGTGCCGGAGAGGTTGCCGGAGTCTATGCATTCCAGAGACCATCCGCCGTCTTGTTTAAATTGAGGGCCGGGCAGTCGTTCCGGGTAACGAAAAGCAGTTGTGATCTGGCCCGAAGGGTTGCGTAGAACAATGTCTCCTCCCCCGTTCGTGAGGGCTATCCATTTGTATGGGAATATTGCATTCGGAGAATCTGTTTCGTTGGCTGTCAGTACCATATAACTGCCTGGGAAAAGAACATATTCCGGCAATTCAAAGATGCTGCCGTTGATTTGCAATGTCATCATCTTAAGATTAACGGGGAGGTCGGATCGGTTGAAAAATTCAATGTACTCCGTTTCCGGCAAAAGGGCTGCAGGTGAGGGATCGTGCATGATTTCGGTAATAACCAGATCCGAGAAAGCCGCCTCATGATAATAAAGGGAATAAGGGCCGGAAGGGATGGTATCTCCGTTTGGTAAAATAAGGTTGTTGATGGACAGAAAAATCTCTGTTGCATCGGGGATTTTTCTGTTAAGATGTAAAAGATAGTTTTCATCCGAAAGTTGTTTTATTTCCGAGGTTCCTCCATCTACATCGATTGTTCTAAAACGCTCGGGAAGCATTACTTCGTCGGACATTTGCCGGTTGAAAATGAGTTCAATTGTGGTGTAGTTCAAAGTATTTACTTCCAATACTGCAGGGGAGAGATAAGAAAAGTACAAGGTGGTATCCTCCAGACAGGCTCCGTTTTTGTCGCACCATCCCGAGAAAATTAAACTTTCGTTTTGTATATCAGGCAATTTTTGATTCAAATGGATAACCGCATTTCGAAAGGTGGCATCAAATTCGGTATTCAGAAAAAAATTCTCGCCAAAGTCAGGAATGGAGATGAAGGGCGAAGAAGCATCTTCATCAACCGATTCCGAAAAAGTGAGTTCAAGGGTGTGTCCGTTTTTTACCTGCATGGATTCTATGCGTGGCGGAACGGTATCTTTGTATGCCTCGCCGGATATCACTATGGGCTCCAGAAAGAATTTATCACGTCGTGTTTTGGTGTAATGGCAACTAAATCCGGTATATTCTGAAGGGAATCCTCTTTTGTTTGTGGTGGATCCTTCGTTTTGCCAGCCGTTTCCGGTGTTGGTTTCCAGTTTCCAGTGTCCTCCTTTTCCGCGGCTTACTTTCACATGTGCAACCGCCGGACTGGTGTTCAGACGGTCTTCAGCCCCTTCGATCAGCAGCTGATCCCGGCCCCTCTCTCTTTCCCAAAGTGAAATGTTGTCGTCGGAAGTTCCTGCAATCAGATAAAATCCGTTTTGAAAGGTTTCAGGGTTATCTGCTACCAGTATGATTTGCAGATAATTGGAGGAGGATGGATTAAATTCCATTCGAAAACCGGTTTCCCAGACTGCATCCTCAAAAGCTGAGGACGAATGCCAGAGACAGGCCTCCCCGGACTCTTCCGGGGCATTTAGTTGAATTAAATTGTCTTCCTGATGATAAATGAACCAGGCAGTATCTCCGAACCAGGGCTCGGGAAAGAATTCAAACGATGTGGCAGAAGCCTGTTGTATAGGGAGAACTAACAGAAAAGCCGCAAGAAAACGAAAAAAAAACGGGTTCATGGGAGTAGGGTTTATTACTTAAATGTATTAATTTTGTGACGATTGTATCGTGTGGCCACAATAAAACCGCCGGAATGAAAAAATATCCCGAAATGTAATAAAACCAGCCAGATGCAATTTATAAATTTTATTCAACAATGTAAAACTAAATATTATCGCATGAAGTTAGCAATTGTAGGTGCCAGCGGTGCTGTAGGACAAGAGTTTCTGAATATTCTGGAAACAAGAAATTTTCTGATTGATGAATTGGTACTGTTCGGGTCGGCCCGAAGTGCTGGTAAGAAGTACACATTCAGGGGAAAAGAGCTGGTTGTCAAAGAACTTCAACACAACGATGATTTTAAAGGTATCGATATTGCATTGACCAGTGCCGGTGGTGGAACGTCCATAGAGTTTGAGAAAACCATTACCAAGCACGGGGCCATTATGATTGACAATTCGAGTGCATTCCGAATGGATAATGATGTACCGTTGGTAGTTCCTGAAGTGAATGCCGCCGATTGTGCAAACGCTCCCCGAAGGGTTATTGCCAACCCAAACTGCACCACGATTCAGATGGTGGTTGCACTGAAAGCCATTGAGGACATTTCGCACATTCGCAAAGTTCATGTTTCCAGTTATCAGGCAGCCAGTGGTGCCGGTGCCTCGGGAATGGATGAGTTAGAAAAGCAATTTCAGCAAATCGTCAACGGGGAGAAACCAACGGTCGAAAAATTTGTTCATCAACTTGCGATGAATGTCATTCCTCACGTGGATGTTTTTACCGAAAACGGTTACACCAAGGAGGAAATGAAAATGTTTAATGAAACGCGCAAAATTATGCATTCCGATCTACAGGTAAGTGCTACTTGTGTGCGTATTCCCATTTTGCGAGCTCACTCCGAATCTGTCTGGGTGGAGACCGAACGACCCATCGGTGTGCAGGAAGCTCGTGAGGCTTTTGAAAAGGCTGAAGGTGTTGAGATTATTGATAATCCTGACAACAACGAGTATCCGATGCCTTTGTTCCTTTCCGGTAAAGATGAGGTGTTTGTAGGGCGTATTCGTGCCGATTTGGCCAACCCCAACGGACTTACTTTCTGGGTGGTTGCAGATCAGATACGCAAAGGAGCTGCTCTTAACGCAGTGCAAATTGCAGAATATATGATTAAAGAAGGACTGATTAAATAAAATAGGGTAAAAGGTCTGTTTAAAATGACTTTAATCTTACAACAAATAGGGTTGCTCCGCGCTGAGCAGCCCTGTTTTGTTTAAAGGGGAATAGTTGTCGTTTGCACAGAACGTTAATCATGGGTTCAATACGCATGGAATGATGAAGTTTCGATTAAGCAGAATCATCCTCCTTCAACACATACCCGACAGTAGGAATATTGTCGATTGTTAATCGGGTGTCGCCTTTTAGATATCTTCTGATTTTGCTGATAAATACATCCAGGCTGCGGCCATGGAAGTAGTCCACATCTCCCCATAGCTGCATAAGAATTTCTTCCCGTTTAACGAGTTGGTTTTTTCGGTTACAAAGCATTCGCAGTACTTCGCTTTCACGGCGAGTGAGGCGTTGCAGGTTTTTTTCGTTTTTTAAAGTCTGATGGGTCAGGTCGAAAGTGAATTTCCCTATCGGTACAGGCTCAATCACATCATTGACTTCTGAAGCCCGATACATTCTTCGGGAAATAGCTCTGACCCGCCAAAGCAACTCATCCTTTTCGAAAGGCTTTACCAGATAATCATCCACTTCAAGGTCAAAAGCTTTTTGCTTGTCATCTTTGTGATTTCGCTTGCTGATGATAACAACCGGGATGTAATGGTCGCGTCTTCGCACCCTTTCAGTCAGCGTAAAACCATCGATACCCGGGAGCATGATATCAAAAATGCAGAAATTGAACCTTCCATTGCAAAAAGCTTCAAACCCTTCGTCTCCATCGGCACAATGTATAACGCTATGACCGCAGGATTTTAGGAGATTGGAAAGGTCTTCTCCTAAAGAAAGATCGTCTTCGACAAGCAGTATGTTTAGTAAATGGAAGTCCATCAGGTTCTTAAACAACAAAGACCGGGGCAGGGTTTAAAATGATTTGCCTTTTTAATCAAAGAATCTTCTTTTTTGGAATGGTGGCAATAAAGTCTTTCAGATAAAAAGGTTCGAAATAGGCCACATCTTCAAATTTATTTTTGTTCCAGGCATTGTTGGCCAATATTGCCATGTTTCGGGCCAGCGGCCCCTCGTCTTCCGGGAAATAAGCATTGGGATGTGAAAGGGCTTCGCGGCATTTTTCTGCCCCGTTGCCAAAAAAGAAAATCTTCCGTTTGTTGAGGTTTTCCCGGTAGCTTTTCTGGTCAATAATATCTGCCGAAGTCTCGGTTTGTTGCTCCATCCGGCTATCGAACATGGTAGCATAAACCTCCATTCTGCGCGCATCGATCATGGGGCAATACCAACTGTTCTCTTCTGCTTCCCCGTTGGCTTTATGTTGAATCACCGGCCAGGCTAGCACGGATAATGATGGGATTGCAATCAATGGCTTTCCAAGTGCGAAGCAGATGCCTTTTGCAGTTGAAACCCCGATTCGCAAGCCGGTGTATGACCCCGGGCCACTGCTGACGGCTACAGCATCAATATCACTCATTTCTATAGATACCGATGAGTCTTTGAAGAGGTCTTCTGTCAAAACAGTCAGTCGATTGGCGTGAGAATTGCCTTCATTCTCCTGCCGGGCCGCCACCACTTTGCCATCACAAGCAAGTGCGACAGAGCATGTTGTGGTGGAGGTTTCAATACATAGAATATACGCCATCGGGATATTTTTTCGCAAAAGTAGCGAAACCATCTATATCACAAAAGGAAATGAAGATTCTGTTTCGTTTTTTTAATTATGTGGGAATTGGTGGTTATGGCTGCCGGTTGCGGACATAATGTATATGAGGATGTCCAAAAAGTCATTAACCTGGTGTTTTTTGTCATTCTGAACGGAGTGAAGAATCTCTTTTTCAACAACATAAAAAATAAAGACTCGCGCAATACAAAAGCTTCAGTGACTTTTTAGACAGCACCTTTTAGTTTTTAGTCGCTTTTATCTGTTTTTTCTGACGATTGAATCACCAATATCATAAAAAACCTGAGTTGCCGGGATTGCTTTGGGATAAACCGCTAATTCATTGAACATCTTTTGTTACAGAGATTGCTTCGGGGTGAACCCTCGCAATGACCCACATCCCGTTGAGAAAGAGGGGGGAGGAAGCAGGACGGCGCAGCCGCCCTGCTTCCTCCCCCTACCCCCTGTCGATGCGTCATTGCGAGGGCAATGCCCGAAGCAATCTCTTTTTATGTGTTCCAACTGATTCATTGTGAAGTTGACGCCCGAAGCAATCTCTGGCTATTTGTTCCACACATCTCTCCATTTGGGCAAACCCTCGCACTCCCGACTCCAAAAGGGATCCTGTCATCCTATGTTTGTTTAGTGCAATAAATATTCAAATAATTCTGATATTTATTTTTTAACTAAAACTTTAAAGAAAAAAGAGGAATGAACAATACTAAGCCGAGTCATAAGCTTTCGAAGCTGTTCGCTTTGCGAGTCTTTTCCTCTTCGACCTTAAAATGGTGAATCGGCATCTGCCACACCTGTTTTCTTTTTGCGACACCAACAGCTAAGAGCCAAGAGCTAAGAGCCAACAGCCAACAGCCAAGAGCCAACAGCCAACAGCCAAGAGCCAAGAGCCAACAGCCAAGAGCCAAGATCTAAGAGCCAAGAGCCAACAGCCAAGAGCCAACAGCTAAGAGCCAAGAGCTAAGAGCTAAGAGCCAACAGCCAACAGCTAACCTCCTCTTACAGATAGGGGTTAACCTTTTTCCCGTTTGTGGTTCAATGAAAATAGAAAGTAATTCCTACTGCCAGACTCCAGACATCCAACATGGTCACATATTCGGTGCGAATGGCTTCCAAAAGGTAGGCGTCCAGCGCTGAAAACTCAAAGTAGAGGCCCCAGCCGGTGAGGTGTTTATCTTTCATCGCCTGATACCATTCGCCGCCCCAAAAAGGTGCAGCATGTATTTTGTTCTGAAAGTAGTAGCTTTCGGGATAATGCGGGGGCAACCGGTGAAAAGTATTGTTTGTATTTCCCCAGTTTATCATCAAGCCCGCTTTGGGCCAGAAATGATCGAACCAGGGTTTTTGCGTGAGGAAAAAACTGTTTTTTAGGGAAATGGTATGTACTGTGACATCGCTTCCGCCCAGAAAATCATTTAGTAAACCATAGGACAGCGTTGCTTCGTATTTTTCCCATAACCAATATCCGGCTCCTATTGATAAAAACCCTACACTCCCTGCATATTGAATTTTAGCGTGTTTCGGAAAGAACCAACGTGGACGGTAACTGACTGTGTCTCCGGAAATTATCGCATGCCGGGGTTGATATATGCGGTCAATAAATTCAGCTCGCGGATAAGAGCCTTCGGAGTTAAACTGAGCATTAACCCCTCCGGTTGATATTATTAAGAGAAACAATGTAATGGAATAAATCAAACGCATATTTGGGCCTTCTTTAAAAAGATTTTCTGTTCACCAGAACGGTGTCCTGCTGTACTTCCAGAATTATAATTTCTCGATCAGTGGCATCTCCCGAAACCAAAAACGGCACTTCACAGTCTGCACGGTTGCCATTAAAGAAGCTGTGTGTATGCCCGTGAATGGATAAAGTGACCTTTTGATCCTCCAGGATTTTGTAAAACAGGTAACGGTTTCCTATGCTAAAAGGGTCGCTCCAGGGGGGTATATGAGAAATCAGAAATACATGAGTTATTGTTTCGTCCGTTTCAAGAGCCCGGTGAAGCCATTCAAAATCGGGGTCTTCCATGTTTTTCTCCAGAATGATGTCATCAAAAAAGACGAAATGACAGTTGTTGTAATCGAAAGAGAAGTTCAGTGGTCCAAACATATTTTCAAAGACCAGGCTTCCGTTTGAAAGAAAATCGTGGTTGCCGATTATAGTTGTCATGGGATGGCGAAGAGAGGAAGTAATATCATTAAACCATACAAATTCCCGGTGGATACCACTCAAAGAAATGTCCCCGGTATGAATGACAAAATCAATGCTGTCGATCTTGTTTAATTCAGAAATTTGGTCTTCGAAATCATCGTAGTATGTGTGGCTATCGCCGATTATGGCAATACGAAATGGTTGGAAGGATTCACTGCTTTTGTTTTCTAATGAAGCAACGACTTTTGTATTCAGGTTTTGTGGCAAATCACCCGTTCCTGTTTGATAGGGACTGTATTCAATAAGGTTATCGCAACCGGTAAAAAGAAGGATACCTGTCCCCAACGCAAATAATGTTTTGTTCCTGCTCATAATCACATTCGTAATTTTAAGCAAAAGAACTGCGTTTTATTTTTATCTTCAACCCGAATGTCGATGTACTATCAAAAACAAGGCTTGAAAAGACCAAACCGGCAGTTAAAATGACCAAAGATTATTGAGTGAGAGGCAAACGGAATAAGAAGCTGGCTCCATGTCCTGCCTCGGACTCTACCCAGATTTCACCATTCATCAATTCTACCAGACTTTTGCAGATGGAGAGCCCCAATCCGGTTCCTCCTTTGTTTATTGCACCGACCTTTAATACCTGGCCAAAACGTTCGAAAATTATCTTGTGGTGTTTGCCGGCAATTCCCACTCCGTCGTCATGAACAAAAAAGCGTATGTGTTTACCTTCGTTTTCAAAGCCAAAAGCAATATGCCCCCCCGGAGAAGTGAATTTGAACGCATTGCTGATTAGGTTGTTGAAGATTTGAGTGATTTTTCCGCCGTCAACCATTCCTGTGACCTGCTCTTCAGGGATTTGTGTGGTGAGTTCTACCGATTTTTCTTTGGCTTCTATCTCAAAGAATTTGGAAAGATCGGAAACCAGGCGGTTGAGGTTGACCCTGTCGGGCATAAATTGTATCTGGCCGGTTTCCAATTGTGAAACTTCCAGTACATCGTTGATGATTGCCAATAGTTGTTGTCCGCTTTTAACAATCACCTCAATGCTTTTGTCCTGTTCCTCAGCGGAGATATTTTTGCTGCGCAGGAGTTCTGAAAAGCCCAGTATTCCATTCATGGGGGTGCGAATTTCATGACTCATATTGGCGAGAAAAGCCGATTTTAGCCGGTCGCTTTTTTCGGCTTGTACTTTGGCTTCGATTAGATCCTGCTCCACCTGTCGGGCATGGGTGACATCCCGCACAATGGTCATTATGCGATCGTCGTCCACAAAGACCATCCTTGATTCAAAAATGCCAAATTCCGAGCCTTCTCGCATCTCATATTCGTAGGTTTCAATGCCTTTGTGGGTGACTACTGAAGCAATTTTTTCGTGTGTCAGGCGGGCAATATCTTCCGACATGACATTGTCTATTTTTTGATCCATAAAAACCTCGGGAGCAACAAACAAGTGGTTTGTACTATCGGCATGATAATCTTTAATGACGCCATTCCGGTCGAATACAAATATCAGGTCGGGGATTACCGCAAGCAATCCTGTAATACGGGCCTGGTTGTTTTGTGCTTCCTCTACAGCTTCTTTCAGACTGAAAATAAGTTCTTTTTCCTGAGTTACATTGGTAAATGTGCCGATGGCTTTTTCGGGTGCCCCCTCCTTAAAAATCATGATTCCACTGGCCCGATAATATTTAATCCGGCCGTTTTTCAGTTTTACCTTAAATTCATCATTCCATTCTTCTTTTAGAGGAAAACGGGTCTTCCAAAATTGCTCTACTCTTACTCTGTCATCCGGGTGAATGAGCTTTGCAAAATTGGAAAAAGTGCGGGGTGGAACTTCTGCAGAGCCTATGTAGCCTGAGTTTCCAAACCAGCTCATTTTATCGGTGCGGGGATCCCACTCAAAGATGATGTCGTTGGCATGCGTGGCTACAATTCGGAAACGCTCCTCGCTTTCACGGAGCATCTCTTCGGCTTTTTTGCGTGCGGTGATGTCACGCCCCAAAATAACAATACCCTTTCGGCTTCCGTCCGGACTAAAAACCGGTGTTTTAATCACATCCAGCCTTCGTTCATCTCCGTTTGGAAGGGGGATAATCTCTTCAATGACCAAAGGCTCTCCGCTTTCCCATGCCACCTGGTCAGAGCGATCGCACTGGTCAAAGATTTCCGACAGTTCGGGAACCAGTTTTTTCAGGTGCTCTTCATCTTTGAACAGGAAATCTTTTCCTTTAAGTCTGAAAAGTTCCTGAATGGATTCATTGGCCTCCATCCACCGACCTTCGCCATCTTTGAAGCAGATAATGTCAGGTGTTGCATTTATCAGCACCTTTAATCGATCCTTACTCTCTTTTAATTCCTTTAATGTATTGATTCTGTTAGTGTTGTCATTTACTACCCCCATTAGCCCTGTTATTTCTTTGGATTGATTGAGTATAGGTGCTGTTTTCATAATGATGTTGAGTTTTTTTTCACTGAGGGTAGAGATGTACTCGCCTTCATAATTTCCTTCTTCGCCGGATAATGGTTTAAGAATAGCGGGAATAATTGAGCGGTCCCTGATGTTATTGAGGTCTAAATTAAGCAGTTTAGATGCGGGAACACCCAGGATGGTGACAAACCGGTCGTTGAAAGCAGAAATTTTAAGCGAAGTATTGTAGAAGAAAACACCTACCGGAGAAAAGTCAAAAAGTAATCTAAAACGATCTGAATCGATTTCGTCGGCGATATGGGTGTCGAAGAAATAATTTTCAAATTGTTGTTCAATGCTGCGGCAGGTCTGATCCATTAGCAGGATTTGAGATGGATTCCAGCCGCCTGGGTTATTGGTAAAAAGGCAAAGACGATTATTCCTGTGGAACGATTTTGAGTTTAAGTTGATGAACCGGCCCGATTTGAATGGATGCACAAACAGTGGGTCGTTTAGTTCGAACCATCCTTTGATTCCCCGGCCAACCTTTGCGGTTTGGTCAATAGCTTGCTTTACAAGAACATCTCCCTTTTTTTCTTCGCCTGATTCTGCGTGGATAAAGGAAACAACTCCTTCTGTCTCTATCATCAGCGCGACTGAAGAACTCGTAAATGTGGCCAGCATTTTAAGGGTCTCCAATGCTGCCGGGGGGAACCCGTTAACTTCCTGCATATATTTTTTCTTTTGGGAATAGGTGTTAAATAATTTTCTAAAAATAATAAAAAGCTTAACCATCCTTATGGCTTGTAGGAACCCTATTTGAGTAATGCCGGGTTTATTTTGGTAAATAACCATTAGTGTAACACGAACAATGAAGGGGCAGTTCCTCTTTTTGATAAGATTATCAATTTGTTAGTGGGTTTTCTCTTGTTCATCCGGCGCGGTTCTTATTTTGCGTATCCTAACGGTTCATATACGTTTTAAGTAGTCTTTGCAAGAGCCCGGTCTAAAAAGCATCTTTATTGCCAAACTCTTCGTTAATGAAAATTTTTGAATCCTCATTAACAATAGGTTAACTTAGGTGCAAAAATTTTCAAAGCCTTGATTTTGACAAAAATATACCTTTTTATACTACACTCTTTGCAAGAAAACACCAACTACTGCCCCGAAGAAAAATCGGGGTAAACTGTTATGCTCGTCTTCAGAACAGTCATCCCGAAGTTGCTTTTGTATAGTTTTTTTTTAAAAGCTCACAAAAAGCACTCTCTGGACTCCTGTTTTCCAGCCATCGCAAGTCTTGCATTTGCCGCCTTCTTGTTAAGCACTGGAAAAAACATGTGTTTTCTTGCTGGGACTAAGTACAATAGTCCGTTAGATTTTTGCAATAGTCTAAGCTTTAATTATTTAGAGATTGCGAGGTGCTAACTTCAATAGACTGATTGCTAAGCTTATAGGATTTATCTTAAATCTTATATCTGAAAATCTAACGGTCTATTGAAGTATCAATTGTCATTTTTTTCTAAAGGCACTTTGCTTAACTTTGATTTATGAGCCCAGTCTAAAATGCATCTTTATTGCCAAACTCTTCGTTAATGAAAATTTTTGAATCCTCATTAACAACAGGTTAACTCCGGTACAAAAATTTTCAAAGCCTTGATTTTGTCAAAAATATACCTTTTTATACTACACTCATTTATAACTAAAAAAAGTTGCTATGTACGGTAAATACAAAGATTTTTTGCAAAAAGAACTTGACAATATTGAGGAAGCCGGATTGTACAAAAAGGAGCGGGTAATTACCTCCCCACAGGGAGCAGAAATAACGCTGAATACAGGTAAGAAGGTATTGAATTTTTGTGCCAATAATTATCTTGGTCTGTCTGCTCATCCCAGGGTTATTGATGCAGCTCATCGGGCATTGGATTCGCATGGTTATGGAATGTCTTCCGTGCGGTTTATCTGTGGAACCCAGGATTTACATAAAAACCTGGAGCAAAAGATTGCTTCTTTTTTTGGTATGGAGGATGCCATTTTGTATGCTGCATGTTTTGATGCCAACGGAGGTGTTTTTGAGCCACTTTTTTCCGACGAAGATGCCATTATTTCGGATGAACTGAACCATGCCAGCATTATTGATGGGGTGAGACTTTGTAAGGCGGCCAGGTACCGCTATAAGCATGCGAATATGGAGGATCTGGAACAACAGCTCAAAGATTCGCAGAACCAGCGGTTCAGAGTAATTGTAACAGACGGGGTATTTTCTATGGATGGCGATATTGCTCCTCTGGATAAAATTTGCGATTTGGCCGATCAATACAATGCACTGGTGCTGGTGGACGATAGTCATGCTTCTGGTTTTATAGGGAAAACAGGCCGGGGAACTCATGAGTATCACCAGGTGATGGATCGGGTTGATATTATTACCGGTACTTTGGGGAAAGCACTTGGCGGTGCTCTTGGTGGTTACACGACCGGAAAAAAAGAAATTATAGAACTGCTTCGTCAACGGTCGCGTCCTTATTTGTTCAGTAATTCTCTGGCTCCTTCAATTGTAGGAGCTGCTACCGAAGTATTTGAAATGATGAGTGAATCCACTGCCCTCAGGGATAAATTAATGGACAATGCCGCTTATTTCAAGCAAAAGATTTCTGAGGCGGGTTTCGATATTAAACCAACCAATTCGGCGATTGTGGCGCTGATGTTGTATGACGCCCGACTGTCTCAGGACTTTGCTACCCGCCTGCTTCAGGAAGGGATTTATGTGACAGGCTTTTATTATCCCGTGGTTCCCAAAGGACAGGCACGAATACGTATTCAACTGTCGGCAGCCCACGAAAAGGAACATCTCGATAAAGCTATCGCCGCATTTATTAAAATCGGTAAAGAGTTGAAAGTTATAAACCATTAGTTTACAGTTTCGATTTTTTAGCTTCTGATTTGTGCGCTTCCAATGAGTTACTTTTATTTTTATATTGTTTGAAATTGCCCGGGTTTTCGTTCAGAACTTTTTCTATGTGTGTTTGTTTTTATCTAAAACGAATACAAATAAAAAGAAGAAGCTTATGAAAAGAATTTCAATATTAATAATGGCCCTGGGTCTTCTGTTGATGGCCCCCGTGGCTTATGGACAGAAGAGTGAACTGAAAGTTGAAGACAGCAAAATTGCCTGGACAGGTAAAAAAGTTGGCGGTTCGCACACCGGAGAGATTCAGTTGTTGTCGGGTTATCTGGAAAAATCGGGAGATGCCTTTGTTTCCGGTAAATTTGTGGCCGATATGACCTCCATCAGCAATTATGATATTGAAGATGAAGATTCAAAAGCCCAGTTGGTAGGTCACCTCAAATCGGATGATTTCTTTAGTGTGGATGAATATCCTACTGCTACTCTCGAGATTAAGAATGGTGAGAAAATTGAATCGGGAAAATACAAATTTACCGGTAATATGACCATTAAAGGGCAGACCAACCCGGTTTCTTTTGAAGCCGAAGTGGATGGCAAAACATTTGCAGGAAAACTGGTGGTGGATCGTTCAAAATATAACGTACGTTATGGGTCAGATTCATTTTTTGATAATCTGGGAGATAATCTGATTTTCGATGATTTTGAATTGGATTTTAAGGTGACTTTTGAATAACAACAGTCCGTTAAAAAAGGCCTAAACGCAGAGACGCAATGACGCAAAGTTTTTATTATCAGAGAGTTAAATAGCAACCCAGCCAGATTGTAACCAACTTGTAATCAGGCGTTTGAGAAAGTTTAACGGAGTATTGGAATAAATTTTTCAAGAAATTACCAACTACTGCCCCGAAGAAAATTGGGGCAGTAGTTGTATTTGATGGGTTTTTTTAAAGACTGAAAGGCACTGCCTGTTAACGTGGAGCGCCTTTTTGCGTTTTGACAATTGGGAAAAGGATTATTCAAGTATTAGTGGAGCTCCGGTATAGAAGTCCAGCACTTTGGTGCGTAGGACATATTCATATTTTGACTGGAGAAAGTCGGACTGTGCCTTTAAATAGTCCGTTCTTGCCACACTGTAGTCAACAGGACTCACCAGGCCTACCGCATATTTTTTCTCGGTGTAACGAAGCGATTCTTTGTAGGAGTCAACCGCTGTCTGAGCCGAATGGTATTTTTGGAAAGCGGCCTGAGCATCGGCATAAGCTTGCTGAATCTCTTTACGAAGGGTCTGTTTTTCTTTATTCAACTCGTGCTCCGCGCTTTGGATGTTTAGTCTTGAGTTTTTAACATTGTTGCGAACCGCCATACCGTTGAATAAGGGAATTCTCAATGACAGCCCGATATATTCCGTGGAGTTATCGTTAAAGCTTTGGGCAAAATCGAAGTTTACAGTGCTTTCTTTTTTCGAAACAGTGGTGTTCCATCCTGCATTCATATTCAGAGAGGGATAAAACTGTCCTTTGGCTGCCTTTAATGCAAACCGGTTACTTTCCAGATCGTATTCTTTCGCTTCGATCTGCGGCATAATTTCCACTGCCTGATTAAATAAATCGGAAGGGGGAGTCAGGATATTTTTATTTAATTCCGGGATTTCAGGCACTACCACATCAAAACCCTGAGTTTCTTCCAGGTCAAGGGCCTGCGCCAGACTTAACAGTGAGAGAGAAAGGTTGTTTTGCATTTGGGTAACGGTAAGTGCCTCTCTGGCGGCTTGCGATTTTATTTCAAGCAGGTTGCCTTCGGCTACCCGTCCGGCATCCACCAGTTTTTGTGTGTTCTCCACCTGTTCCTCTGCTACATTGAATTGTTCTCGTGCAACATCAAGCAACTCCTTGTCAAACAAGACTTGGAGGTATAATGAGGTGATGTTCAACGCCAGGTCATTTTTTGCAGCCTCCAGCTCTTTTCGGGATGCCTGCCAGTTTGCCTTATCGCGTTTGATTTGGTTTTGCAGTGAAAATCCCTGTATTAGTGGAACTGAGGCTCCTATTTCGAACCGGCCAAATTGTGTGGTTTGGTTTACAATCTCATAGGAGGTATCATCGGGAACTCGTCCAAAACTTACCTGGTATCCCACATTCCCGTTGACAGCGGGGATGCGGTCGAGCTTTTTCTGTTCGTAATTATTTTGTTGATATTCTGTATTCAGGCTTTGCTGTTTAATGGACAAATTGTTCTCTTTGGCATAATCGATACAATCTTTTAGTGTCCATTTGTCGGGTTGTTGAGCATTAACTCCCGTGAAGGCCATCAACAGCGGAAGCATTATTATGGCTGTTATGTTTCTCATAATTTGTGTTCTATTCTTTTGGATATGTGATGATAAACTTACGATTGAGGTATTTTTACTTCGTCTTCCTTGTTCAGGCCGTCCACAATTTCGATGTTGATGCCATCGGAAAGCCCGGTTTTAACAATTCGTTTTTCAAATACCTGAGGGCTGGTCATTATTTCTACAAAGGCAGAATCGTCCTTGAAGGTGATTAGCTTTTCCTGAATGGCCAGAACACTGTCGCGGCGATCGAGAACGATGTCGGCAGTTGCGCTGTACCCGGCTCTCACAAAACTTCCTTCTTGTAATTGAACGGCGGCTTTTATCTCGAATTGAATGGCTCCGTTCTCTTCGACTCCTTTTGGGGAAATAAATTCGAGGTTGGCCTTGAATTCTTCTTCATCCAGTGCTCCGATTGTGAGCAGGAGCTGCATACCTTCTTTTATTTTTCCCACCTCAGTTTCGTCCACTTTTCCTTCAAAAATCATCTCCCCCATATCGGCAACCAGTGCAATGGTGGTTCCGTCGTTGAAGGTGTTGCTTTTGATGACAGAATTTCCGATTTCGATGGGCACATCCAGCACCATTCCTGAAGTGGTGGCCCGAATCAGTGTATTGGTCTGTGCTCCGGCTTTCTTGATGACTCCTTCTTTAATTAATTCAAGATTGTTATTGGCAGATTCCAGGTCTTTCTGGTAGGTCTGAAACGAGAGTTGATCACTCAGAAACTGAGATTCTGGAATCACTTTATTGTCGTAGAGTTCTTTTGAACGTTCAAATTCAATTTTTGCGTTGTCGAATGCAAGACGGGCTTTTGCCAGTCTGTTTTCGGCTTCGTTGACCTGCAGCATTTCGGGAACTATCTGGATTTTTGCCAACAAATCGCCTTGTTTCACCAGATCGCCAGGCTGAACGTAAATTTCGGTGATAATGCCCGATTCCTGCGGCTTAATCTGGATCTCTTTTCGTGGGATAATGGAACCTGTGGCCACAGTTTTCTTGATTATATTGGTGACTTCAGGTTGTTTGGTTTCAAAAACCACGGGCGATTTTTTGGTCTGGTTGTAAAGGTAGAATACGACCCATCCTACGAGGGCTATCAATACTACTACCATCAGAATTTTAAAAAACTTTTTCATCTTGTTCTGGTTTTAAAAGGCATTGGTGCCCGTATTTTTAATTGTTCTTGTTTTAATCCTCCGTGTTTCTCTGTGTTCTTTGTGGTTAAAAAAAAGAATTACCACAGAGGGCACAGGGGGTCACAGAGATTTCATTTAGTGCATCGAAACGTTTATATCAAAGAAATCGTGTTCGTAAAAAAAGCTCCATTTTTTATTCCTCTGTGTTTTTCTGTGGTGAAAAAAATACCACTCGGAGCCCAGAGGGGGCAGAGTCTATTCATGTCTGAGTGCATCAATGGGTTTTATTCTTACAGCCTTCAAAGCAGGAATCATTCCCGCAAAGAGTCCTACCAGAATAAGCATAACCAGTGCTGCGATAGCCAGCGGGAGTCCTACTTCAGGATTGGCAAAGAAAGTCATTTCATCTTCAGGAGCATTTGCTGCGGCAGATGAAAGGGCTAAGTCTGTGAGATGCAGAATCAACGTTCCAAATGCCAGCCCCAGGAATCCGGCAACCGTGGTCAGGAATACTGATTCGGTAAGGAGCTGCCCGATGATAATACCAGGTCTTGCTCCAATTGCGCGTTGCACACCGATTTCCCGGGTACGTTCTCTTACTATTACCAGCATGATGTTGCTGACCCCGACCGCTCCGGCAATCAGCGTTCCGATGCCCACCACCCAAATCAGGATGTTAATTCCGAGAAAGGTGTATTCCATGGTTTGCAATTCGCTTTGGACGTTAAACCCACCAATAGCCTCGTCATCGTCGGGTGCAATTTTATGATGCTTTTTTACCAGGGGTTTTATTTCATCCACAATATCCTGAACATTTACTCCCGGTTTGGCTGTGAATCCGAAGAAATGCACTTCGTCACCGTAGTTAAATGTCTGTTGCATGGTGGTAAACGGAAGATATATGGTCTCTTTTTTATTACTTCCGATGTTGATGTTGGGATTGTTGGACTTGAATACCCCCACCACCATAAAATAGACGCCATTGACACGCAAATAGGTTCCTACAGGGTCTTCGCCTTCGTCAAACATGACGTCGTAAACGTTTTCTCCAATGATGCAAACCTTTCTTTTGAGTTTGATGTCCTCATCATTGATGTAGCGTCCCCAGGGCATGGTACAAGGATCTATTTTCCGATATTGCGGATAATCTCCCATTACATTGAATGCCGCTGCTTTTTCTCCGCGTACCACATTCTGACCTTCCCGGAGGTTCCAGCCCTGGAGGCGCGGGGATATTACATCCACGCCTTCAATTTCACTGCGAATGGTTTCTATATCGTCGTTGTTGATGCTCCACCATCTTCCCCGGTCATATCCCTGATAGGCAATGGTGGTTCGGTTGGACCACATAAAGGCGCTGTTGGTGGCAAAATCTTTGAAGCCACTGGTAACTCCGTTGATCAGGCCATTCCCTGCACCGGTCATCACAACCAGCATGAAAATGGCCCAGAACACACCAAATGCAGTGAGTATGCTGCGAAATTTATTTTGTTTTATGGCATTCAAGATTTCCTGCCAGCGATCTAAGTCAAACACGGTATAATGGCTTTAATTTTAATAAGTAGTTTTTCCTGTTGCAACGGTTTTTTCTGCTTTATTCGTCATGCAAAGCTTCAATGGGTTTGATGCCGGAGGCTCTTTTTGCCGGAACATATCCGGCAACGAGTCCGGCAACAATCAGTACCACCAGTGCCGATACAGCCACTGAAAGATTGGCTGACGGGTTGTAAAACGTGCTTTCGATACCGGGGTTGCCTTTTGCCATGTTTTGAAGAACCATGGATACGACGGCCATCAGTCCCATTCCGGCTACCAGACCAAAGAATCCTGACAGGGTGGTGATGAACACCGATTCGGACAAAACCAGTTTGATAACCGACCAGGGGGTGGCTCCAATGGCTTTTCGGATGCCAATTTCTTTGGTACGTTCCTTAACAAGAATAATCATGATGTTACTGACGCCAACAATTCCGGCGATGATGGTCATGATGCCAATGACCCAAACGAAGATGCGAACCCCGGTAAATACACCCTGGGCTTGTTTGAAGTGCTCCAGGGTGTTCCATATTCCTAGGGCTTGCTTATCATCAGGAGCAATCCGATGCTTCTTCATAAGTGTTGTTCTGATGGCTTCTTCAATTCGTTTGTTCTCAGCTACGGTAAGTGCATTGGTGGCCACGGCCAGTTCGTTGAGTTTGTTGCTTCCGTTGAATACCCTTTGGGCAGTCTTTACCGGAATGTAAATCTGTTCATCATCGCGTCGTTCGGGATTGATGAATGTACCAACCACCATAAAGGGAACCTTGTCTATGCGGATATATTTGCCTATCGGGTCTTCTTCTTTGAAAAGGGCTTTTTTTACTGGAACCGAAAGGATGGCGACTTTTCTAAATTGAGTTATGTCCGGATCGTTGATATAGCGACCCTGTTCCATGTCCACTATCTGGATGTTTTTAAAATCCGGCATGACGCCCTCCAGACTGTAATCACCATATTCACTTTTGTAGGTAACGGTGCCACTTCCCCAAAGTCTGAATCGACCCGAAATATTGGAGATGTCATCATCGAAGTGATTGACCAGCATGTCGTAGTCTTCATCGGTGAACTGGATTCGACGACCCGCCTGAAGCCCTTCATGAGCAACCTGTGTCTGACGGCTCCAAATCCACAGGGCATTCTTGGCGGTGCCACGGAAGTTGTTTTCCATGCCGTTCTGAAGTCCGTTGCCCGACCCCAGCAGAAGGATAAGCATAAAAATCCCCCATGCCACACTAAAACCGGTCATGATGGCCCGTAGCTTATTTTGTTTGAGGGTTGAGAATATTTCCTGCAGCAAATTGAACATAGTGCCTGGTTATTGAGTGATGGTTTTAGTTGGAAGTGAAAATCTCACTGGAAACAACCGGTTCATATTTCCCGTTCAGTTCGTTGCAGTCAATCAATCCGTCTCTGAGTTTGATGATTCGTTGAGTTCGATGGGCAATGTCGTCCTCATGGGTAACGATAATAACTGTGATGCCCATTTGATTGACTTCCTGTAAAATATCCATCACCTCATAAGAGGTTTGGGAGTCCAGGGCACCGGTGGGTTCATCGGCCAATATCACTTTGGGCTCCGAAATAAGCGCACGGGCAATGGCAATTCGTTGTTTCTGTCCGCCGGATAGTTCTGAAGGTAAATGGTTGGCCCACTCTTTCAGTCCCAGACGCTCCAGGTATTCCAGTGCTTTCATATTTCTTTTTTTGCGGCTTACGTTTTGGTAATATAGCGGCAGGGCTACATTTTCCATTGCGTTTTTGAATGAGATGAGGTTGAAAGACTGAAAAATAAATCCAATATAATTGTTGCGGAATTTAGCAGCCCTGGTTTCATTCATCTTTTCAATCTTCACGTTGTTCAAATAATAATTACCCCGATCGTGGTTGTCAAGAATCCCAAGGATATTCAATAAGGTAGATTTACCCGAGCCCGATGAGCCCATAATACTAACCATCTCGCCTGCCTTGATGTCCAAATCTATACCTTTCAGAACATGCAGGGCATTGTTTCCCATCTGATATGATTTGTGAAGGCCTTCTACTTTGATAATGCTGTTGCTCATGGTATCTGGTTTTGTGTATTTTTCGCTTACTTTTTCTATCAATTGATCTGCCAAACTGATTAATGGGCTATAAAACAGGCTTGTAAATGGCTGTTTGTTGTTTTGACAATATCAAAAACTGTCTGATTATGAAACAAGGCGTGTTCGCAATCGGACATTTTTGTGATGAAATGGAACAAAAAAGTTAATTTAAGTAACAGTTTGCCTCAACAACTTTCTTTTTTGTAAAAGAACATAATCTGAAGTGGGACGCACAGAGTGTTTCATTCGTTACAGGGAAAAAGCATTTAATTTTTTTGTCTATCATAATAATGGGTACTTTTTGAACATTTAAAAATGACCACAATCGAAAATACCAAACCATTACACATAATTGGTACGACCCACTTTGGGTTTGTAATGAAATAAATTGACAGATTTAACGAAGTTATTTTGTTCTTTTCCGATTTGAAAATACTGCGAATAGCGAGCTATTTAATGGATTTTCAAGGAAGTTAAAGGACAAAAGAACAAGTCTAAAGCGTCAAGTTATTTCGGCACAATCCCTTAGGGGGTTGATTCTTACAC
>Ga0163219_100091_pt1 | contig 22534 bp, 21 predicted proteins | sample MSEWel2016_04_06_FD_113150 | JGI IMG/M metagenome (GOLD analysis project Ga0163219, IMG submission 113150) | Subsurface microbial communities from deep shales in West Virginia, USA - MSEEL Well Study Marcellus 3H_2016_04_06 ...
GAAGGTCCGGATGAGCACGATCGCCGCCAGCAGCCCGACGCTCTCGTAGGTCAGCGGCGCGCTGACGGTCGCGATGATGTCGGCGCCGACCAGCAGTTCGAGCCCCAGCAGGATGCCGCGCCCGAGGTTGGCCCGGTAGCGGTCGTAGCCGCGCGACAGGCCCGCCGGATCCCGCAGGTAAGCGACGGTGGCCACGACGGCCCCGGCGACGATTACGAAGACGCCGGCCAGCTCCAGGCCAAAAGAGGCGTAGTCGAGGGCCGATTTGGCGGTCCCGATCATGAGGCGGCCAGGGTCATCGTCTTGGCTGGGGTCATCGCCGTAGTAGCGGCGAGCCCTGCGCTCTGTTCCCGAGATCGCGCCGACGGCGCTGCGCCATGGTGGGGACACCGGGGGTCGAACCCGGACGGATTGCTCCGAGCGATTTTAAGTCGCTTGCGTCTACCAGTTCCGCCATGTCCCCGGCGGCCTAGAGGCTTATCGGCAGCGCCTGCCCACGCCAAGGTTGAACGACTCTCCCGTCCGGGAAACACAATGCCCGCCGCCGGAACGGCGTTCGGGGAGGACATCCGTGGGAAAGACCGCAAGCCGGCTCGGGCCAGGCGCCGTGACGGCCGTCTGCTTCCTGATCGCGGCCATCGAGGGCTACGACATCCAGGCCTTCGGCGTCGCCGCGCCGCAGCTCGTGCCGGAACTGGGCCTCGCGCCCGACCAGCAGGGCTGGGCCGCCAGCATCGCCATGGTGGGCCTCGTGATCGGCGCCTTCGCCGGCGGCTGGCTGGCGGACCGCACGGGGCGCAAGCCGGTGCTGATCGCCTCGGTCGTCGGCTTCGGCGTCTGCTCGATCTGGACGGCGCTGACCCACGACTACGAGAGCCTGCTCGCCGCCCGCTTCGTCACCGGCCTCGGATTCGGCGGCGCCCTGCCGAACCTGATCGCCATCGCCAGCGAGATCAGCCGCCCCGAACGGCGCGGGGCCACCACCAGCGCCATGTTCTGCGGCATGCCCGCGGGCGGCGCGGTCGTGTCCCTGGTGGCCCGGATGATGGGCGACGGCCTGGACTGGCGGGCGGTGTTCATCGCCGGCGGGGTGATCCCCCTGCTGCTCGTGCCGGTGATCGTCTTCCTGCTGCCGGAGACGCGCCCGCCGGCGCAGCCCGGCGCCGACCGGCGCGTCCTGCGCGGCCTGTTCGCCGAGGGGCGCGCGGTCCCCACCCTGCTGCTCTGGACCACCAACATCCTGACCCTGCTGGTCCTCTACCTGATGCTGAACTGGCTGCCCTCGCTGGTCGTCGCCAAGGGCCACAGCCCGGCGGACGGCGCGGTGGCCTCGCTGCTGTTCAACCTGGTGGGCGTGGCCGGCGCCCTGCTGCTGGGCCTCGTAGTGGACCGGGCGGGCTTCCGCTGGTCGCTGCTGGTCGCCTACGCCGCCCTGGCCGCGGCGATGTTCGCCCTGGGCCGCTCCGCCGACGTGGGCGCCATCCTGGCGCTGTCCGCCGCCGCGGGCTTCCTGGTGCTGGGCGCCCAGTACGCCCTCTACAGCCTCGCCCCCATCCTCTACGACCCGGCGGTGCGCGCCGCCGGGGCCGGGGCGGCGGTGGGGTTCGGCCGGTTCGGCTCGATCATCGGGCCGCTGCTGGCCGGCGAACTGCGCCACATCGGCTGGTCGGCGGGCCAGGTCCTCGACGCCATGGCTCCGGTGGCCGTGGCCGCGGGGCTCGGGGTCTTCGCCCTGACCTTCCTCGCGAAGCTCCGGCGCGACTAGCCCGGCTCTCCGGCGGACGGGGCGAAGCGCGCCACCAGGTCGTAGGCCTCGCCCGGGAAGGTCAGCCGCACATGGGTGATGCGGTCGGTCCCGCGCCAGGTCCGCCGCTCCAGAACCAGACAGGCCGCGGTCGGCGCGATGCGCAGGGTGCGGGCCACGGCCGGGGCGATGTTGGCCGCGCTGATCCGGTGCTCGGCCTCGGTCCAGGGGATGTGCGCCAGCAGCCAGCCGCCGGGCGCGGTGCGGGCGAAGTCCACCTCGGCGGCCTCCGGCGCGGCGCCCAGGTTGATCAGCCGCTCCTCGAGCGCGAAGGGCACGCCGCCGGCCCGGTGCAGGCAGCGCAGCGCCAGGACGCGCGCCGCCTCGTCCAGCCCCAGCGCCTCGCAGTCCGCCGCCGTCGCCCGGCGCTCGGCCCGCGACAGCAGCTCGTAGCCATAGGTCTCGCCCCGGCCGGTCACCTCGGCGGCGATGTCAGGGATGTCCAGCACGGCGGAATGGATCCGCGGCCGCGACACGAACGAACCGGCGCGCCGCCGGCGCACGATCAGCCCGCTCTCGGCCAGGGGCGCCAGGGCCTTGTTCACGGTCATCCGCGAGCAGCCGTACTGGGCCATCAGCTCGTGCTCGGCCGGCACCCGATGGCCCGGCGGCCAGGCGCCGGAGAGGATCCGGTCGGAGATGTCGGCGCGGATGCGCTTGTGCAGGGTGGCGTCGCGCGCGGTCATGCGGTCAGCCTCGCCAGCGCCCCGCGGTAGCCCGCCTCGATCCCGTCGCGCGCCCGGTGGCGGCCGTCCCGCACGACGTGCTCGCCCGCCCGCCAGACGTCGGCCACCGCCGCCCCGCCCGCGGCGAACACCCAGCTGTCCAGCCATTGGTCGCCCGATCTGCCGGCGAGGTCCGGATGGTCGGGATCCAGGGCCACGATGTCCGCCGGCCCGCCCTCCACAAGCCCCTCCGCCGCGGGGACGCCCAGCGCCTGGGCGCCGCCGGTCAGGGCGCCCCGGAACAGGTCCGCCCCGGTCGAGCTGCCCTGGCCCCGGGCCAGGACGTTGCGCGCCTTCAGGCCCAGCCGCTGGGAATACTCCAGCATCCTGAGTTCCTCGGCCGCGTCGATCCGCACGTTGGAGTCCGAGCCCACCCCGAAGCGGCCGCCGTCGGCCAGGTAGGCCTCCGCCGGGAAGATCCCGTCGCCCAGGTTGGCCTCGGTCACCGGGCAGAGCCCCGCCACCGCCCCGCTCCGCGCCAGCCGCCGGGTCTCGTCGGGCGTCATGTGGGTCGCGTGCACCAGGCACCAGGCCTCGCCCACCTCGACGCGGTCGAGCAGCCACTCCACGGGCCGCGCGCCGGACCAGTCCAGGCAGTCGTCGACCTCCCGCACCTGCTCGGCGATGTGGATGTGCACCGGCCCCTCGCCCAGGTCCGCCACCGCGCGCAGCTCGTCCTCGGTGACGGCGCGCAGGCTGTGCGGCGCGACGCCCACCACCGCATCGCCCAGCGGCCGCACGGCCAGGCGCGCGGCCTCCACCAGCCGGCGGTAACCGTCAGGGTCGTGGACGAACCGCGCCTGGGCGGACGTTGGCGCGGCCCCGCCGAATCCGGAGTGGGCGTAGAACACCGGCAGGAGGGTAAGGCCGATTCCCGTGGCCTGCGCCGCCGCCGCGATGCGCGCCGACATCTCCGCCGGATCGGCATAGGGCCGCCCGCCTGCGTCATGGTGCAGGTAGTGGAACTCGCCCACGCGGGTGAAGCCGCGCTCCAGCATCTCGGCGAAGGCGAGCGCCGCCACCGCCTCCAGCTCCTCGGGCCCGAGCCGCTCGCCGAAGCGGTACATCAGCTCGCGCCAGGTCCAGAAGCTGTCGCCGGCCGGGCCGCGCACCTCGGTGAGGCCGGCCATGGCCCGCTGGAAGGCGTGGCTGTGCAGGTTCGGCAGGCCGGGGACGGCGATCCCGTGGCGCTCGGCGCCCTCCGCCGCCACGCCCGTCTCCAGGCGCGCGATGCGGCCGTCGGCCACCGAAATCCGGACGCCGCGCGCCCAGCCGGCCGCCGTCAGCCCGTGTTCGAACCAGAGCGTCGTCCCCGCCATGGCTTATGTCTATACAATTGAAACGCAGCGGGCTAGGGATTCCCGCCTGTTCTGGAGGAGACGACGGTGCGCTGCGACCGGGTCTGGCGAAACGCCCGACTGGCCACGATGGCCCCCGGCCGCCCGGGTCTGGGCGAGATCGAGGACGGCCTGGTCGCCGCCCGGGGCGGGCGGATCGTCTATGCCGGCGCGGCCGCCGAGGCGCCGCCGCTCGACGCCGCCGACACCGTGGACTGCGAAGGCCGCTGGGTCACCCCCGGCCTGATCGATCCCCACACCCACCTGGTCCACGCCGGCGACCGCGCCCACGAGTTCGAGCTGCGCCTGGCCGGCGCCTCCTACGAGGAGATCGCCCGGGCCGGCGGCGGCATAATCTCCACCGTCCGCGCCACCCGCGAGGCCAGCGAGGCCGACCTGGTCGCCCAGTCCCTGCCGCGCCTCGACGCCCTGATCGCCGAAGGCGTGACCACGGTCGAGGTGAAGTCCGGCTACGGCCTCTCCACCGAGCACGAGCTGAAGCAGCTCCGCGCCGCCCGCGCGCTGGCCGACCGCCGGCCGGTGCGCATCGCCGCCACCTTCCTGGGCGCCCACGCCCTGCCGCCGGAGTTCGCGAACGACGCCGACGGCTACATCGACCTCGTCTGCCGCGAGATGCTGCCCGCCGTCGCCGAGGCCGGCCTCGCCGACGCCGTCGACGCCTTCTGCGAGGGGATCGGCTTCACCCCCGCCCAGACCCGTCGGGTGTTCGAGGCCGCCCGAAGCCTGGGCCTGCCGGTGAAGCTGCACGCCGAGCAGCTCTCCAACCTGAACGGCGCGGCGCTCGCCGCCGAGTTCGGCGGCCTCTCCGCCGACCACCTGGAGCACCTCGACGACGCCGGGATCGCGGCCATGCGCGAGGCCGGCATGGCCGCCGTCCTGCTGCCGGGCGCCTTCTACTTCCTGCGCGACACGAAGCTGCCGCCGATCGAGGCCCTGCGCGCGGCGCAGGTGCCCATGGCGCTCGCCACCGACTGCAATCCCGGCACCTCGCCGCTCACCTCGATCCTGCTGGTCCTCAACATGGGCGCGACCCTGTTCCGCCTGACCGTCGAGGAGTGCCTGCTGGGCGTCACCCGCCACGCCGCCCAGGCCCTGGGCCTGGCCGCCGAGGTCGGGACGCTCGAGCCGGGCAAGGCCTGCGACCTCGCCATCTGGGACGTCGAGCGGCCGGCCGAACTTGTCTATCGCATGGGCTTCAACCCGCTCCATGCGCGCGTCTGGAGGGGTGAGTGAGCGAAGTGTTGCTGCAGCCGGGCGGGGCGAGCCTCGCCGACTGGCGCGAGATCTACCGCGGCGCGGCGGTGCGCCTGCCACCGTCCTGCCGGCAGGTGGTGGCCGAGAGCGCCGCCGCCGTCGGCCGCATCCTGGCCAAGGGCGAGCCGGTCTACGGGATCAACACCGGCTTCGGGAAGCTCGCCAGCGTCAGCATCGCCGAGGCCGACCTCGCCACGCTCCAGCGCAACATCGTCCTCTCCCACGCCGCGGGCGTGGGCGATCCCTCGCCCTCCGCGGTGATCCGGCTGATGCTGGCCCTCAAGGTCGCGAGCCTCGCCCAGGGCGCGTCCGGCGTCCGCGTCGAGACTGTCGAGATGCTGGAGACCATGCTGGCGCGGGGCCTGACGCCCGTGGTGCCGAGCCAGGGCTCGGTCGGCGCGTCCGGCGATCTCGCCCCCCTCGCCCACATGGCCGCGGCCATGATCGGCGTCGGCGAGATCGAGGTCGACGGCCGCCGCCTGCCCGCCGCCGAGGCGCTGAAGACCGCCGGCCTCGAGCCCCTGACGCTCGGCCCGAAGGAGGGCCTGGCGCTGCTGAACGGCACCCAGTTCTCCACCGCCCACGCGCTCGCCGGCCTGTTCGAGGCCGAGCGGCTGTTCCAGGCCGCCCTGGTCACCGGCGCGCTCTCCACCGAGGCCGCCAAGGGCTCCGACACCCCATTCGACCCGCGCATCCACGCGCTGCGCCGCCAGCCCGGCCAGATCGAGGCCGCCGAGGCCCTGCGCCGGCTGATGGCCGGCTCGGCGATCCGCGCCTCGCACCTGAAGGACGATGAGAGGGTGCAGGACCCCTACTGCCTGCGCTGCCAGCCGCAGGTGATGGGGGCGGCCCTCGACATCCTCCGCCAGGCCGGCACGACCCTTGAGCGCGAGGCCAACGGCGTCACCGACAACCCGCTGATCTTCCCGGAAGCCGACGAGGCCCTGTCGGGCGGCAACTTCCACGCCGAGCCCGTGGCCTTCGCCGCCGACATGATCGCGCTGGCCGTCTGCGAGATCGGCTCCCTCGCCGAGCGGCGGATCGCCATGCTGGTCGACCCGGCGCTCTCCGGCCTGCCCGCCTTCCTGACCCCGCAGCCGGGCCTCAACTCGGGCTTCATGATCCCGCAGGTCACCGCCGCGGCCCTGGTCTCGGAGAACAAGCAGCGCGCCTATCCGGCGAGCGTCGATTCCATCCCTACCTCCGCCAACCAGGAGGACCACGTCTCCATGGCCGCCCACGGCGCCGTGCGGCTGGCCCCGATGGTGCGCAACGCCATCGCCGTGGTGGGGATCGAGCTCCTGGCCGCCGCCCAAGGCTGCGACTTCCATGCGCCCCTCACCTCCAGCGCCGCGCTGGAGGCGGTCCGCGCCGACCTGCGGGCCTGGGTGCCCACCCTCGACCACGACCGCCACATGGCCCCCGACCTGGAGGCGGCCTGCGACCTCGTCCGCACCGGCGGGGTCACCGCCGCGGCCGGCCTGTCCCTGCCGGGCGTCGCCTGATGGACTGGCTGCAGGTCACCCGGGGCGACGCGCCCCTTGTCGTCAGCTTTCCCCATACGGGGACCGACATCCCGCCCGACATCGAAGACAGGCTCGTCTCCCCCTGGCTCGCCCGCAAGGACGCCGACTGGTGGATCGAGAAGCTCTACGACTTCGCACCCGACCTCGGCGCCACCATGGTCCGCACCACCGTCTCGCGAACCGTCATCGACGTGAACCGCGATCCGTCCGGGGCCTCGCTCTATCCCGGCCAGGCGACCACCGAGCTCTGCCCCACGACCACCTTCGACGGCGAGCCGCTCTACAAGGCAGGCCACGAGCCCGACGCCATGGAGATCGCGCGGCGCCGTCGCACCTGGTTCGATCCCTACCACGCCGCCCTGGCCGCCGAGCTGGACCGCCTGCGCGCCGGCCACCCGCGGGTGGTGCTCTACGAGGCCCACTCCATCCGCTCGCGAATCCCGCGCCTGTTCGAGGGCGAGCTGCCGAACTTCAACATCGGGACCAACTCGGGCGCGAGCTGCGATCCGATCCTGGCGCAGGCCGTCGAGGCCGCTTGCGAGGCCTCCGACTTCTCGGCGGTGCTCAACGGCCGCTTCAAGGGCGGCTGGACCACCCGCCACTACGGCCGGCCCGAGGAGGGCGTCCACGCCATCCAGATGGAGCTCGCCTGCCGCGGCTACATGGACGACCCCGACACCCCGCCGACGCCTGGGACCTGGCCCCCGCCGTGGGATCCCGAACGCGCCCTCTTCATGCGCCACGCCCTCCACCGCGTCCTCGACGCCTGCCTGAGTTTCGCCCGCTGATGACCCGTACCGATCCCAACCGCACCGTCCGCCCCGCCACCGGGACCGAGCTCTCCGCCCGGAGCTGGCTCACCGAGGCGCCCCTGCGCATGCTGATGAACAACCTGCATCCCGACGTCGCCGAACGGCCCGAGGAGCTGGTGGTCTACGGCGGCATCGGCCGCGCCGCCCGCGACTGGGAGAGTTACGACCGCATCGTCGAGACCCTGCGCCGCCTGGGCGACGACGAGACCCTGCTGATCCAGTCCGGCAAGCCCGTCGGCGTCTTCCGGACCCACGCCGACGCGCCGCGGGTGCTGCTGGCCAACTCCAACCTGGTGCCGAAGTGGGCCACCTGGGACCACTTCCACGAGCTCGATCGCGCCGGCCTGATGATGTACGGCCAGATGACCGCCGGCTCCTGGATCTACATCGGCGCCCAGGGGATCGTGCAGGGCACCTACGAGACCTTCGTGGAGATGGGCCGCCAGCACTACGGCGGCGACCTCTCCGGCCGCTGGCTGCTCACCGCCGGCCTCGGCGGCATGGGCGGCGCCCAGCCGCTGGCCGCCGTCATGGCGGGCGCGTCGTGCCTGGCCATCGAGTGCCAGCCCAGCCGGATCGAGATGCGCCTGCGCACCGGCTACCTGGACCGCGCCGCCGAAAGCCTCGACGAGGCCCTGGCGATCATCGAGGAGGCGACCCGCACGAGGCAGGCCGTCTCCGTCGGCGTGCTCGGCAACGCCTGCGAGGTGCTGCCGGAGATCCTGGCCCGCGGCGTGACGCCCGACCTGCTCACCGACCAGACGTCAGCGCATGATCCTGTGAATGGGTATCTGCCCAAGGGCTGGACGCTCGAGCGCTGGTTCGCCATGCGCGACCAGGACCCCCGCCAGGTGGAGGAGGCCGCCCGCGAGTCCATGGCCGAGCACGTCCGCGCCATGCTGGAGTTCCGCCGCCGGGGCGTGCCCACCGTCGACTACGGCAACAACATCCGCCAGGTGGCGAAGGACGCCGGCGTCACCGACGCCTTCGACTTCCCGGGCTTCGTGCCGGCCTACATCCGCCCGCTGTTCTGCCGCGGAATCGGTCCGTTCCGCTGGGCGGCGCTCTCCGGCGATCCGGCCGACATCGCCGCCACCGACGCCAAGGTGAAGGAGCTGATCCCGGACAATCCGCACCTGCACAACTGGCTCGACATGGCCGGCAGGCGGATCAAGTTCCAGGGCCTGCCGGCCCGCATCTGCTGGGTGGGCCTGGGCGACCGCCACCGGCTCGGCCTCGCCTTCAACGAGATGGTGCGCACGGGCGAGCTCAAGGCCCCGGTCGTCATCGGCCGCGACCACCTGGACTCCGGTTCGGTCGCCTCGCCCAACCGCGAGACCGAGGCCATGCGCGACGGCTCCGACGCCGTCTCCGACTGGCCGCTGCTCAACGCGCTCCTCAACACCGCCTCGGGCGCCACCTGGGTCAGCCTGCACCACGGGGGCGGCGTCGGCATGGGCTACTCCCAGCACGCCGGCATGGTCATCGTCTGCGACGGCACCGACGCCGCCGCGAAGCGCATCGAGCGCGTGCTCTGGAACGACCCGGCCACCGGGGTCATGCGCCACGCCGACGCCGGCTATCCGGAGGCGATCGCCTGCGCCCGCGACAAGGGCCTCGACCTGCCGGGCATCCTCGGCTGATGCGCCTGCTCCGCGCCGCCGACCGGGTCCCCGTCCCGTGGAAGAACGGCGGCGGCGTGACCCGCGAGGTGGCGGCCTTCCCCGAAGGCGCCGGCTTCGACGACTTCCTCTGGCGGGTCAGCATGGCCGAGGTCCGCGCCGACGGCCCGTTCTCGGTCTTCCCCGGCGTCGACCGGGTGCTGGCCGTGCTGGAGGGCCGGCTGCGGCTGGAGGTCGAGGGCCGGCCGGCCGTCGAGATCGGACCGGACAGCCCACCCGCGGCCTTCCGCGGCGACGCGCCGACCCATGGCGCGGTGCTGGCCGGCCCCGTCCTCGACCTCAACGTCATGACCCGCCGCGGCCAGGCCCGCGCCCACGTCCGGCGGCTGGACGGCGGGACGGTCCCGGCCGGGGACCACCTGCTCGTGGCGACGGAGCCGGCCCGCGCCGCCGGCGTTCCGCTCGGGCGGCACGACGCGCTGGCCCTGGCCCCGGCCGACGGTCCGGTCGCGCTCGAATCCGGACGCGCCTGGCTGGTCAGTTTCGAAGGCTGAACAGGCCTCTTGACCCTCCCATCATGGGAAGGTCCATCTAGGGCGGGCCTCACCGTTGGAGGTGGAGACGACCATGACCAAGACCTGCTGCCACGGCGGCCACGCGGCCCACGATCACAAGGGCCACGATCACAAGGCGCACGACCACGCCGGCCACGCTCACCATCACGCCCCGGCCCCGGCCGGCGACGCCCACACCGTGATCGACCCGGTCTGCGGCATGACGGTCGACCCGCACGCCACGCCCCACCGGGCCGAGCACCACGGCCAGCCCTACTACTTCTGCTCCGCCGGATGCCGGACCAAGTTCGCCGCCGACCCGGAGCGCTACCTCAGCGCGGAGAAGGCCCAGGCGCCCGAGGCGCCCCCGGGGACCATCTACACCTGCCCGATGCACCCCGAGGTGCGCCAGGTGGGGCCGGGCTCCTGCCCGATCTGCGGCATGGCGCTTGAGCCGGAGCTGTTCAGCGCCGACGCCGGCCCGAACCCCGAGCTCGTCGACTTCACCCGCCGCTTCTGGATCGGCCTCGTCCTCACCCTGCCCGTCCTGGCGCTCGAGATGGGCGGCCACCTGACGGGCCTCACCGAGCGGATCGGCGGCCAACTGTCCAACTGGCTGCAGCTCGCGCTGGCCACCCCCGTGGTCCTGTGGAGCGGCTGGCCGTTCTTCGAGCGCGGCTGGCGCTCGCTCGTCACCCGCAACCTCAACATGTTCACCCTGATCGGCATGGGCGTCGGCGTCGCCTGGGCCTACAGCGTGGTGGCCACCGTCGCGCCCGGCCTGTTCCCCGAGGCCTTCCACCGCCACGACGGGTCGGTGGCGATCTACTTCGAGGCGGCCGCGGTGATCGTGGTGCTCGTCCTGCTGGGCCAGCTCCTGGAGCTGCGCGCCCGCGAGCAGACCTCCGGCGCCATCAAGGCCCTCCTCGACCTCGCGCCCAAGGCCGCCCGCCGCGTCCGCGACGACGGCGCCGACGAAGAGGTGACGCTGGACCTGATCGTGGTCGGCGACCGCCTGCGCGTGCGTCCCGGCGAGAAGGTCCCGGTGGACGGCGAGCTCGTCGAGGGCCGCGTGGCCATCGACGAATCCATGGTCACCGGCGAGTCCATGCCGGTCACCAAGGAGGCCGGCGACAAGGTGGTCGGCGGGTCGATCAACAAGACCGGCTCCTTCGTCATGCGCGCCGAGAAGGTCGGCGCCGACACCCTGCTTTCCCAGATCGTGCAGATGGTCGCCCAGGCCCAGCGCAGCCGCGCGCCGATCCAGCGCATGGCCGACCGGGTTTCCGGCTGGTTCGTGCCGGCGGTGATCGCGGTCGCCGTCCTGGCCTTCATCGGCTGGGCGATGTTCGGGCCGGAGCCCGCCTACACCTTCGCCCTGGTCTCCGCGGTCTCGGTGCTGATCATCGCCTGTCCCTGTGCGCTCGGCCTCGCCACCCCGATCTCGATCATGGTCGGCGTCGGCCGCGGGGCCCAGGCGGGCGTGCTGATCAAGAACGCCGAGGCCCTGGAGCGCTTCGAGACCATCGACACCCTGGTGATCGACAAGACCGGCACCCTCACCGAGGGCCGCCCCGCCGTCACCGCCATCCGCCCGGCCCCGGGCTTCGAGGAGGCCGAGCTCCTGCGGCTCGCCGCCAGCCTGGAGCGCGGCAGCGAGCACCCGCTGGCCGACGCCGTTGTCCGCGCCGCCCTGGACCGCGGCCTGACGCTCGCCGAGGCCTCCGGGTTCGACTCCCCCGTCGGCAAGGGCGTGCTGGGCACGGTGGACGGCCGGCGTCTCGTCCTCGGCTCCGGCAAGTTCCAGGCCGAGCAGGGCGTCGACACCAAGGCCCTCGACGCCGAGGCCGAGGCGCTGCGCGCCGACGGCGCCACGGCGATCTTCATGGCCGTCGACGGCCAGGCCGCCGCCGTCTTGGCCATCGCCGACCCGGTGAAGGCCACGACCCCCGAGGCCGTCCGCGCGCTGAAGGCCGAGGGCGTGCGCCTGGTCATGATGACCGGCGACAACCGCACCACCGCGCTCGCCGTCGCCCGCCGTCTCGGCATCGACGAGGTGGAGGCCGAGGTCCTGCCGCAGGACAAGGCCGCCGTCGTCCAGAAGCTCCGCGCCGAGGGCCGCAAGGTCGCCATGGCCGGGGACGGGGTCAACGACGCGCCTGCGCTCGCCGCCGCCGAGGTGGGCATCGCCATGGGCGCCGGCGCCGACGTCGCCATCGAGAGCGCCGGGGTCACCCTCCTGAAGGGCGACCTGCAGGGGATCGTCAAGGCGCGGCGGCTGTCGCGGGCGGTGATGCGCAACATCCGCCAGAACCTGTTCTTCGCCTTCGTCTACAACGCCGCCGGCGTGCCGATCGCCGCGGGCGTCCTCTATCCCGTCTTCGGCCTGCTGCTCTCCCCGGCGATCGCCGCGGCCGCCATGGCGCTCTCCAGCGTCAGCGTGGTGGGCAATGCGCTCCGGCTGCGCGGCGTGAAGCTCTAGGAGTCCCGCATGAACATCGGCCAGGCCTCCCGCGCCTCCGGCGTCACCGCCAAGATGATCCGCTACTACGACGAGATCGGCCTCGTGCGTCCCTCGGCGCGGACGGAGTCCAACTACCGCGAGTACGGCGAGCGCGAGCTGAACGAGCTGCGGTTCATCCGCAGGGCGCGCGGGCTGGGCTTCTCCATGGAGGAGATCACCCGCCTGCTCTCGCTCTGGCGCGACCGCGACCGGCCGAGCCGCGAGGTGAAGGCCATCGCCGACAAGCACATCGCCGACCTGGAGGCCCGCATCGCCGAGATGCAGGCCATGGTGGGCACCCTGCGCCACCTTTCCCACTGCTGCGCTGGCGACGACCGGCCGGACTGTCCGATCCTGGCGGACCTCACCCAGGGGACCGCCCCTAGCGAGCCTCGCCCGAAGACCAGGCGCGTCTGAGCGCCAGGGCGGCGCGCTCGGCCGCCTCCGGCCCCTGCTCGGCCTCGATCTCCTGCAGCCGCGCGACGGCGCGCAGCAGCAGCTCGGCCTCGGCCTCGGAGGCGCCGCCGCTCTCCAGCACGAGATCGCGGATGTGCCGGCGCGCGCCGGCGCAGAGCCCTTGGCTGTCTTCGTTCCTCACGCCGCCGGTATAGCGGCGACTCGCCCATAGGCTGCGCCTTCGCAACCCGAAGTGGGCCCCCAGGGTCAGCCGGCCGCCAGCTCCAGGCCTTTCAGCTCGCCCTCGGCCCGCCAGGCCTCCAGCACCTTGGTGAAGGCCACGGGGCCTGCGCCATAGGAGCTGTTCCTGGCGCTCATCGTCTCGGGCATGCCCTCGTTGTTGTAGTAGCCGGGCGTGCATTCCTTGAGGAAGTTCTCCCGCAGCACCGCCAGCTTGACGATGGTGTCCACCCAGGCGTCCTCGGCCTCCTGGCTGGGCTCCACGGTCCGCGCCTGCCGCTCGCCCGCCGCCTTCAGGATGTAGGCGATGTGCTTGGTCTGCTCGTTGATCATGTGCGGGAAGTTGGCCGAGAAGCCCGACTGCACGTTCGAGATGATGAAGCAGTTGGGGAAGCCGCGGCTGGTCAGGCCGTGCAGGGTCGCGGCCCCGTCCTTCCACTTCTGCGTCAGCGTCAGCCCGCCGCGCCCGTAGAGCTCGTAGCCCGAGCGCCGCGTGTAGTCGGTGCCCACCTCGAAGCCGGTGGCGTAGATCAGGCAGTCGACCGGATACTCCCGGCGCTCCACCACCACGCCCGTCTCGGTGATCCGCTCGACCCCCCGCCCCCTGGTGTCCACCAGGGTCACGTTCGGCCGGTTGAAGGTCGGCAGGTAGTCGTCGTGGAAGCAGGGCCGCTTGCAGAACTGGTTGTACCAGGGCTTCAGCGCCTCGGCGGTGGCCTTGTCCTTGACCACCGCGTCCACCCGGGCGCGCACCTGCTCCATCTTCTTGAAGTCGGCCAGCTGCATCAGGGCCGCCGGGTCCTCCACCGCCTCGCCGGCCATCATCTTCTTGCGGGCGAGCAGCAGGATGTTGCCGATGATGTCGGTCCAGCCGTCGTTCACCAGGTCCTCGTCGGCGAAACCGCCCGAGACCAGGGTGTTGAAGTTGTCCATCCGGTACTGCTGCCAGCCGGGCTCCAGGCTCCCCGCCCACTCCGGATCGGTGGGCCGGTTGTTGCGCACGTCGATGGACGAGGGCGTGCGCTGGAAGACGTAGAGATGCTTCGACCACTCGCCGAGGTGCGGCACGCACTGCACGGCGGTCGCCCCCGTGCCGATGATGCCGACCACCTTGTCCTTCAGCCCGGTAAGGCCGCCGTCAGAGGTCCCGCCCGTGTAGCCGTAGTCCCAGCGGCTGGTGTGGAAGGAATGCCCCTTGAAGCTCTCGACGCCGGGGATGCCCGGCAGCTTGGGCCGGTGCAGCGGCCCGTTGGCCATGACCACGAAGCGGGCCTTCATGGCGTCGCCGCGGTTGGTCTTCACGATCCAGCGGGCGGCGTCCTCGTCCCACCGCATCTCGGTGACTTCGGTCTGGAAGCAGGCGTTGTCGTAGAGGCCGAAGTGCCGCCCGATGCCCCGGCTGTGCTCCAGGATCTCGGGCGCGCGGGAGTACTTCTCCTTCGGCACGTAGCCGATCTCTTCCAGCAGCGGCAGGTAGATGTAGCTCTCGATGTCGCAGGCCGCGCCCGGATAGCGGTTCCAGTACCAGGTGCCGCCGAAGTCGCCGCCCTTCTCGATGATCCGGATGTCCGCCACGCCCTGCTCGCGCAGCCGGGCCGCGGCCAGCAGGCCGCCGAACCCGCCGCCGACCACCACCACCTCGACCTCGTCGGTCAGGGGCGCGCGGCTGAACCCCGGCTCCACGTAGGGGTCCTCGAGGTAGTGGGCGAAGGCGCCGGCGATCTCCACGTACTGCTGGCTGCCGTCGCCCCGCAGGCGGCGGTCGCGCTCGGCCCGGTACTTCTCGCGCAGGGCGTCCGGATCGAAGCCCAGGTCGTCGCCCGTGCGGTCCAGCGTCTCCGACATCCACGTCCTCCCGGGCCGTCTTGCACGCGGCCACGCCCCATCAGCGTGCAATTGACGCCGGGACAATCAAGCCCCGTCAACCGCCGCACCATACCGAGAGCTCGACAATGTCGCGCGGCCGGCGGTACCGTTTCGCATGACCACGTTCCGCTCAGCCCTCCTCGCCCTCGCCGCCGCCGCCCTCGCCACGGCCGCCTCCGCCCAGGCCTACAAGGCGCCCCGGACGAGCTTCGGCCAGCCGGACCTGCAGGGCGTGTGGACCAACGCGGCGATCACCGGCCTGGAGCGGCCGGCGATGTTCAAGTCGCTGACCATCCCGGAGGCCGAGGCGAAGGCCTTCGAGGCGCGCCGCGCCGCCATGCGCGCCGCCCAGGACCGGCCCACCGATCCGAACGAGGGCGCGCCGCCGGTCGCCGCCGACCCGGGGGGCTACAACGCCGCCTGGACCGACCCCGGCACGGCGCTCGGCCGCATCGCCGGCGAGGTGCGGACCTCCTGGATCGTCGAGCCGGCCGACGGCAAGCTGCCCTACAGCGCCGAGGGCCGCCGCTTCCTGCAGACCACGCTCGAGAAGGCCCGCAACACCTTCGACGGCCCGGAGAGCCGGCCGCTCGGCGAGCGCTGCATCCTGGGCTTCGGCTCCACCGCCGGCCCGCCGATGCTGAACGTGCTCTACAACAACCACTACGAGATCGTGCAGACGCCCGACCACGTGACCATCGTCGTCGAGATGAACCACGACGCCCGCGTGATCCGGCTGAAGGACCGCGCCCACGTTCCGGCCCACATCCGGCCCTGGATGGGCGACTCGGTCGGCTGGTGGGAGGGCGACACCCTCGTGGTCGAGACCACCAACTTCAACCCGGGCGAGGTGCTGCGCCCCTACTTCGCCGCCACCATCTACATCTCCGAGGACGCGAAGGTCACCGAGCGGTTCACCCGCATCGCCGACGGCCAGATCCTCTACGAGTTCACCGTCGACGACCCCAAGGTCTTCACCCAGGCCTGGAAGGCCCAGATGCCGCTGAACGCCGCCAAGGGGCCGGTCTACGAATACGCCTGCCACGAGGGCAACTACTCCCTCCCCGGCATCCTCGCCGGCGCGAGACTCGCCGAAAAGGAAGGCCGCCAGGCCGAGGCGGTGGACCTGACGGAGTGACCATCCGGTGTCATCCCGGACGGCCGAAGGCCGATCCGGGACCCATGAACACCGATCGCGTGGGCTGACCCGGGCGTCGCCGCCGCGCTATTCCTTCCGCACGGAGTCTATGGGTCCCGGCTCTCCGCTGCGCTCCGGCCGGGATGACATTTGGGGAGTGGTCAGATCCGCGATTTCGGAACCTACGACTACGTCATCGCCGGCGCGGGCTCGGCGGGGTGCCTCTTGGCCAACCGGCTGTCGGCCGATCCGCGCAACCGCGTGCTGCTGCTGGAGGCCGGCGGCAAGGACGACTGGGTCTGGTTCCACATCCCCGTGGGCTACCTCTTCGCCATCGGCCATCGGCGCGCCGACTGGCTGTTCACAACCGCCGAGGAGCCGGGGCTGGGCGGCCGCAGCCTCGCCTATCCGCGCGGCAAGGTGATCGGCGGCTCCTCCGCCATCAACGCCATGATCTACATGCGCGGCCAGGCGGCCGACTACAACGGCTGGCGCCAGCTCGGGCTCGAAGGCTGGGGCTGGGACGACGTCCTGCCGCACTTCCTGGCCCACGAGGACCACATCGACGGGGCCGGCCCCTTCCACGCCCGGGGTGGCGAGTGGCGGGTCGAGCATCCCCGCGTGCGCTGGGAGATCCTCGACGCCGTGCGCGACGCCGCCGCGGCGCTTGGCCTGCCGAAGATCCCCGACTTCAACACCGGCGACAACGAGGGCTCCTCCTACTTCCAGGTGAACCAGAAGGCCGGCCGCCGCTGGAGCGCCGCCCGCGGCTTCCTGAAGCCCGCCCTCTCCCGGCCGAACCTGCACCTGGAGACCGGGGTGGAGGTGGAGCGCGTGACCTTCGACGGCGCCCGCGCCACGGGCGTGGTGTTCCGCAACGGCGCCGAGCGGTTCGAGGCGCGCGCCGCGGGCGAGGTGATCCTGGCCTCCGGCGCGGTCGGCAGTCCGAAGATCCTGGAGCTCTCCGGCGTGGGCGACGGCGCCCGGCTGGCGGACCTCGGGGTTCCCGTCGTGCGCCACGCGCCCGGCGTCGGCGAGAACCTGCAGGACCACCTGCAGCTGCGCCCGGTGTTCAAGGTCAGCGGCGTGAAGACCCTCAACACCGAATACGCCAACCTCGCCAAGCGCGCGCTCATGGGCCTGGAGTACGCGGTCCGCCGCACCGGGCCGCTGACCATGGCGCCGTCCCAGGTCGGCCTGTTCGCGAAGAGCTCGCCGCGCTACGCCACCGCCAACCTGGAGTTCCACTTCCAGCCCCTGTCGCTCGACAAGTGGGGCGAGGGCATGCACCCGTTCGGGGCCTTCACGGCGTCCGTCTGCAACCTGCGGCCCTCGAGCCGCGGCTCGATCCACGCCGCCAGCCCCGACCCGGCCGCCCCGCCACGCATCGCCCCCAACTACCTAGCCACCGACGAGGACCGCGAGGTGGCCTGCGACGCCCTGCGGCTGGCCCGCCGGATCGCCGCCCAGGCGCCGCTTTCGAAGTACCGACCCGAGGAATTCCGCCCCGGCGCCCACCTCACCACCGACGAGCAGCTCCGCGCCGCCGCGGCCGACATCGGCACCACCATCTTCCATCCCGCCGGCACGGCCGCCATGGGCCCGGACACGGACCCCATGGCCGTCCTCGACGCCCGGCTGCGGGTGCGCGGGGTCGACGCCCTGCGGGTGATCGACGCCTCGGCCATGCCGCGCATCGTCAGCGGCAACACCAACTCCCCCACCCTGATGATCGCCGAGAAGGGCGCCGCCATGGTCCTCGCGGACCGGCGCTAGGCGGTCAGGCCGGCGGCTGCACGAAGGTGAGCCCGGCGGGCCGCGCCGCCATCCAGGGGCGGCCGAGGTCGTCGTTGGCGGTCCGCACCGGCGCCGGCCGCTCTCCCGACAGACGCTTCCAGACTTCGGTGAACAGGGCCCTGACCTCCTCTGAGGCCTGGTCCGCGCCCTCGGTCTCCAGCACCGAGCGGCGCTGGGCGAAGGCGGTCTGGTAGACCACCCGCGAGCGCAGCGCCGTGCCGGTCACCGGCAGGCCGGCGAACCGCAGCGCCTCGAAGGCCTTCAGCACCTGCGGCGGCTCCACGCCATTGCGCTGCGGGGCGCACTGGTTGAGCACGATCACGCCCTCGCGGCCCAGCCGCTGGATGATCGCCACCGAACGCACCGCCGCGGCGAGGTCCAGGTAGGTCGGCCGCGCCACCGCCAGGCACAGGTCGGCGACCTTCACCGCCTCGGCGACGTCGGCCTCCGGCGCGGCGGGGGTGTCGATGATCAGCAGCTCCGCGCCCGAGCGGCGGCAGGCCTCGGTGAGCGCGAACAACTTGGCGGCGCTGGTCTCGAACAGCAGGGAGGCGGCCTCCTCCCGCTCGCGCAGCACCTCGCAGGCGCTGCGCAGGGGATCGGCGTCGGCGAGCACCGCCTTCACGCCGGCGGCCCTCGCCGCGAGCGTGAGATTGACCGCGACGGTCGTCTTTCCGGCCCCGCCCTTGCGGGACATCACGGCAAGCGTCTTCACCTGAACGCCCCCACCTCAGCCGCGGACGCCTGCTTGCGGACGCCCTCTAGCGGCGTCGATCATGCACAGACTTATCCACAGCTGTGAAGGGCGTTTGACAGGCCTGCCGAATCGCGGGTCCCGCCGTCAGCCGTTGGGCGGATTGATCCGCTGCTGGCGCTCCAGGGTCTCGCGGTCGGAGGCCTTGCGCTCCTCCCACTGCTCAGCGGTCATGCAGAGCTTGGTCTTCATGCGGGAGCCCAGGACCGGCTCGTTCTTGCAGATCAGGCCGTCCTTGTTGGTCTTGGCCTTCTTCGCGGCCTGCTCGGCGCCCGCCGGCTCGGCGGCGGCCGGCTGAGCGGCGGCGTCGGCCAGCAGCAGGGCGACCGCCAGCATCATCGAGATCATTCCTAACGCTCCCCAGAGGCGATCCTGCGCGAACCGTAGCCGAACAACCATCCGCCGACAAATTAACCGATGGTCACACCGCCGGCCGGCGCCTCAGGCCGCCTCCACCTCGAAGGCGCGCGCGATGCCGGCCTCGCCCAGCGCGGCGATCAGCTCGCCGACCACCGCCTCCAGCACCGCCGGGTCGCGCCCGCGCAGCACCAGGTTCGAGCCGTAGCCCTCCGGGGTGAAGAACGGATAGCTGCCCAGCGACAGGTCCGGATGGGCCCTGGCCACCGCCTCCAGCGGCGCGGCGATCGCGCCTTCGCCGGAGCCTTCCACCCGCACCGTGCGCGACACCGTCGGGCGGCCGCCCTCCAGCCTCGGGCCCACGTCCTCCAGCATGCCGCGCATGATCTGCGGCACGCCGGCCAGCACGAAGACGTTGCCGATGGTGAAGCCCGGCGGGCCCTGCACCGGGTTCTTCACCAGCGCCCCGCCCACCGGCACCCGGGCCATCCTGCGCCGCGCCGCGTTCAGCTCGTCGCCCCAGCGGGCGGTCATCATGGCGATGATCTCGGGATGCTCGATCAGCTCCACCCCGAAGGCCGCGGCCACCGCGTCGGCGGTGATGTCGTCGTGGGTCGGCCCGATCCCGCCCGTGGTGATGACGTAGTCGTAGCGGTGGCGCAGGGCGTCCAGCGCCGCCACGATCTCCTCCAGCACGTCCGGCACGGTGCGCGCCTCGGCCAGGTCCACCCCGTGGACGCCCAGGTAGCGCGCAATGTCGCGCAGGTTGGTGTCCTGCGTCCGCCCCGAGAGGATCTCGTCCCCGATGATCAGCACGCCCGCGGTGACGCGGCGCTCGCGGTCAGACATTCGAACTCCCCAGATGAGCCCCGCTATGGACAGCATCCTGCGGGATGCTGATAGCCCCTAAGCCCCATGGACAGATTGGAGCTATGGCTTCGGAGCAGGTCAAGGACGGCCCTCCGGGCCGCCGCTGGACTTAAGGCGCAGACCGCCGTCGACAATGGCGCCGCCTCGCCTATCTAGGCTGCCCATGGACTTCGCCGCCCCGCTCCTCCGCGGAACCCTCGTCTCCCGCTACAAGCGCTTCTTCGCCGACGTGGTGCTGGAGGACGGGACGCCGGTCACCGCCCACTGCCCCAACCCCGGCGCCATGCTGGGCCTGAACACGCCGGGCCTGCCCTGCTTCCTCTCCACCTCCGACGACCCCAAGCGGAAGCTGCGCCACACCCTGGAGCTGGTGGAGGCCGACGGCTGGCTCGTCGGCATCAACACCCTGCACCCCAACCGACTGGTCGCGGAGGCGCTGGCCGCCGGCGCGATCCCGGAGCTGGCCGGCTACGCCACCCACCGGCGCGAGGTGCGCTACGGGACGAACTCGCGCGTCGACTTCCTGCTGGAGCATCCCGACCGCCCCCGCGCCTGGCTGGAGGTGAAGAACGTCCACCTGCGCCGCAAGCCGGGCCTCGCCGAGTTCCCCGACTGCGTCGCCGCCCGCTCGACGAAGCACCTGCGCGAGCTGGCCCACGTGGTGACCGAGGGCGACCGCGCCGTGGTCCTGTTCGTCGTCCAGCGCACCGACTGCGACCGCTTCGCCGCCGCCGCGGACTGTGACCCCAAGTTCGCCGCCGCGCTCGCCGAGGTGCGCGAGGCGGGCGTCGAGGTGCTCGTCTACGGCTGCGACATCACCCCGGACCGCGTCCGGATCGGGAGCCCCATCGCGCTTCTGTGATCGGCGTTCGCCGGATCGCGCCCCGCCTCCGGGTGTTTGCCCCGCCGGAGGTCGACATGACGCGAGTGTTCCGGGCAGCCGCCCTTTCCGCCCTGATCCTGTTCCCAGCCGCGGGCCTCGCCGCCGCCGAGGTTCCCGCCCCCGACGCCGCCCCGCCCAAGGGCGCCGTGGGCGTCTGCGTCCGCTGGGGCGCCGATCCGACCCGGCTGGCCGAGGTGGTGCTCGTGAAGCCCTCGGGCGACCCGCGCGTGGACGTCATGGTCCCCGAGGCCCTGCGCGCCATGCCCTTCCCGAAGCCCGACGGCGACACCGGCGCCTGGCGCGCCATGAGCGTGGGCGTCGGCGGAGCCGAGCCGCTCTCGGAGGCGCCCGACTGCGGCGGCCTCGCCTCCACCGTCGACGAGCCGATCGTCGATCGCCCGCTGCCGCGGAAGACGATCGCCTAGGCGGCGAACCGCGAGGCGATGCTGGCCCTGGGCCAGATGCCCAGCCAGCGGTGCTGGAAGCCGGGCGCATAGTCCTTCAGCACGTGATCCGGCGGCGGGAAGAAGAACGGCGGGGTCATCAGGTTGACCGGCCGGAAGGCCGTGGGGTCGGTCGGCACGTCGGCCATCGCCTGCACCTGGAAGCTGTGCGAGGTCGCCAGCCAGTCGCTGCCGGAGGCCAGGAAGGTCTCCAGCACCCGCACGATGTCCACGTTCCACAGGTGGAACAGCACGTCCCGCACCAGCACGAAATCGGCCCGGGGCAGCGGGTCCTTGGTGATGTCGATCACCCGGAAGCTGTGCTGCGGATGTTCGGCCTGCGGCTTCTCGATCATCGCCGGGACGATGTCCGCGCCGGTGTACTCGATTCCCTCCTGGTCGCAGGCCTTCATCCAGTTGAAGTCGCCGCAGGGCGCGTCCAGCATCGACGTGCAGCCCAGCGCCCGGACCATCGGCATCAGGGTGGCCCGCAGGCTCTCGGTATAGCGCAGGGTGGAGCCGGGCCCGCTGACGCTCTTGGCGTCCTGCCAGATGTTGGCGTCGAAGGCCTCGACGAAACGCTCCGCCACCGGGTCGGAAAACGGACAGGTCGTCGGCCATGGGGGCGCCTCTGCAGGAGCCTTCAATCGGCGGACGCTGACACGGTTCGAGCCGAGCCAGCGGCGGCGCGCGGTCGCAAGCGTTGAACTTCGGCGCGGCGATTGCGACATAGGGCCCTACGGCCGCGCGCCGGCCAGCCTCCCACCGAGCTTCCCTCCATGACCGACATCCTCGACGGCGAACACCGCACCGGCCAGATCAAGATCCATTCGCCCGACGACTTCGAGGGCATGCGCCGGGCCGGCAAGCTCGCCGCCGAGTGCCTGGACATGCTGACCCCGCACGTGGTCCCCGGCGTCCTGACCGAGACGCTCGACGACCTCGCCCGCGAGTTCATCCTCGACCACGGCGCGATCCCGGCCTGCCTCGGCTACCGCGGCTACACCAAGACCACCTGCATCAGCCCCAACCACATCGTCTGCCACGGCATCCCCGGCGAACGGGTCCTGCGCGAGGGCGACATCGTCAACATCGACGTCACCGTCATCGTCGACGGCTGGCACGGCGACACCTCGCGGATGTACGGCGTGGGCCCGGTCGCCCCGCGCGCCAAGCGGCTGGTGGACGTGACCTACGAGGCCCTCGAGCGGGGCCTGGCGGCCGTGAAGCCCGGCGCGCGCACCGGCGACATCGGCCACGCCATCCAGTCCTACGTCGAGAGCATGCGATGCTCGGTGGTCCGCGACTTCTGCGGCCACGGCCTCGGCAAGGTGTTCCACGACGCGCCCAACATCCTGCACTTCGGCCAGAAGGGCACGGGCGAGCTCCTGCGGCCCGGCATGTTCTTCACCATCGAGCCCATGGTGAACCTCGGCAAGCACCCGGTGAAACTGCTCTCCGACGGCTGGACCGCCGTCACCCGCGACAAGTCGCTGTCGGCCCAGTGCGAGCACTCCGTCGGCGTCACCGAGACCGGCGTGGAGATCTTCACCCTCTCCCCCACCGGCCAGTTCAAGCCCGAGATCCAGGCGGCGTAATCATGGCGCCATCCCTCCCCTTCAGGGGAGGGAC
>Ga0163219_100092_pt1 | contig 22517 bp, 20 predicted proteins | sample MSEWel2016_04_06_FD_113150 | JGI IMG/M metagenome (GOLD analysis project Ga0163219, IMG submission 113150) | Subsurface microbial communities from deep shales in West Virginia, USA - MSEEL Well Study Marcellus 3H_2016_04_06 ...
ATAAGTATACTTTTATTTAAAACTGAGAATCGGAGAATTGTCCAGCAGAAGAATGCTGGAATATCAACCACCCCCAAAAAGTGGCACCGTATTACTATACACATCTAACCCGCGGTGCCACTACAACCAATGTACCACCCTCTCTCAAAGGGGTATCCGATTTTCCGGATACCTCCTTGAGAGAAAGGAGGCAGAATATGAAAGATACATTCAGGAAATTCATTGAAATCCGTGATCAGTCCGATGTTTCGGCAGAATTCTGTGTTTCACAGGAGTTGATCCGAAAGCTTACACCGGAACAGATGGACCGTCTGTTGAGTATATCTCCCCACGGGGAGAAAAAACAGGACTTCCACTGGTAATCATGAGGTATAACTATGCAGCGCGATCACAATAATCCAACAGCTAATGACAACCTAAGGGATGAAGTATCCTCTCTTATGAGGCTGACCGATGTATGGAAAATCTACAGGATGGGTGAAGTAGAATTTGCTGCTCTGAAAGGTGTTGATCTGGAGATCCGTCATGGCGAGTTCATTGTTATACTCGGACCCAGTGGAAGTGGTAAGAGCACAATGATGAACCTTCTGGGTTGTCTTGATCTTCCAAGTAAGGGTGTAGTGGAATTGAACGATAAGGACATTTCCACTATGAGAGAATCGGAACTTGCTCAGATCCGGGGTCAGCTTATAGGCTTTATTTTCCAGACCTTCAATCTGATCCCCACACTGAATACAATCGAAAACGTCATGCTTCCTCTTGAATTCCAGGAAGAGGATCCTGATCATTCATGGAAGAGAGCAGAAGAGCTACTGGATGTGGTCTCACTCTCTGACAAAAAGTTCAATCTTCCTTCGCAGTTATCCGGAGGCCAGAGACAAAGGGTCGCAATTGCAAGATCACTTGCGGTCAATCCTAAAGTTATTCTTGCAGATGAACCGACCGGTAACCTGGACAGTGAAACCGGAGATTACATTCTTGAATTTTTAAGCGACCTTCACCGGAAAGAAGGTAAAACGATCATAATGATTACTCACGATCCGGACCTGACCAGGTATGCAGATCGTGTTGTTCATATCAAAGACGGAATGGTCGACAGTATTGAGATAAAAAACAGAAAAGCGATGTGATAAAATTGAGAAAACTTCTATTATTGATGATACTCTTGATGCTACCGGTGACCGCTGCATCAGCAGACATATCCAATGGTGTGTCCGGAGTGCAGACAGACCTGATGACACAGAGTCCGAATCCTGCAAGGCCGGGAGAGACGGTAGAACTTACGGTCAGCGTCCAGAATGTTGGAAGCAAGGACCTTACTGATGTGGAAATATCAATAGAACCTGAATATCCTTTCAGCCAGGTTTCAGGAGAATCACTTACCAAGACAATATCATTCCTTGAAGCACGCCAGGATGAGGACGATGCAACCCTTGTAAAGTTCAAGTTGAAGGTGGATTCAGATGTTTCAGACGGCACCTATGATGTATATATAGTTGCCAGCGACAGTGATTCTGATTCCAGTGTCTCAAACACAGTTGAAGTTGAGGTACAGGGTAAGGAATATGCCCAGATAGTTACCATCAGCGAATCAAGTATCGATGTTGCAACCGTGGAGACAATTGAATTTGAAATTACAAATACGGGAAGTTCCCCGCTGACAAACATGGCGGTCTCATGGGATGAGTCCACAGGTGTGATCCTTCCGGTTTACTCTTCCAATACCAAATACATAAGTTCTCTTGGTGTTGGCGAATCGGTAATAGTGGCATATTCCGTAATGGCAGATGTTAATGCCGACCCCGGATTATACCAGCTCGATATCACACTGGAGTTCGAGGACTATGATTCCAATACAACTACCATCAATACCAAAGCGGGTCTGTTCGTTGGAGGCTCCACTGATTTTGATCTGAGCTACTCTGAGAGTGATGAAGGAGAGGTTTCATTGTCACTTGCAAACGTAGGTAACAATGAAGCATATTCCGTGAAGGTCTCAATACCCGAGCAGGATAATTTCCAGGCTACGGGAAGCAGCTCTACGATCGTGGGTAATCTCGAAAAAGGTGACTATACGATAACCTCTTTCTCCATATCACAGGTCAGTGGAATGCCTTCTGCTGATGATGAGAATTCATCCGGTGGCATAGCCGAGGCTCAGTCCTCTGAACCCTCTCCCGAGGATATGGAGGCGATGCAGGAAGAAATGGAGGCTAAGAGCGAGTTGCTTGTCCTGATCGAATATACTGACTCTGCCGGTCAGAGACATTCGGTCGAGAAAGCAGTCCAGGTCGAGGAACTCACCGGAGGAAGCATGGCAGCAGGTTCAATGCCTGGTGGACCGGGAGGACAATCGTCAAGTAATAATTACATCTGGTACGGCGCTGCAGCTCTGGTCATTGTGGTTGTAGGACTCAATTACAGAAAGAAGAAGATGCTCAAAGAAGGCAACTACGTACCACTCAACGTCCAGATCAAGGAGTTCAAGGACAAGATCTTGAAGAAGGAAAAGAGATGAGACGAAGTACCTATCTCAAGCTTGCTGCAAATATCCTGGTTCACAGTAAGATTCGAAGCTGGCTCACTATAATAGGTATCGTCATCGGTGTCGGATCAGTTGTCACCATCATGTCATTGAGTGATAGTATGGCTGCAGATATGGAAGACAGGTTTGCTGATATGGACCTTACGTTAATACAGGTAACCCCTGGTTACACAAGGGCTATGTCGTCAATGGGAGGAGGTCCGCCGGGTGGAGGTCCCGGAGGTACAAGTTCCTCTTCGGATGATGCCGAGCTGACAGATAAGGATATAATGGCGATAAAGCTGGTCGAGAATATCGATTACATATATGGACAGATATCCGGTGGTGGTCTGGAGGTTTATTTCATGGGCCAGACCGCTGATCTTTCTGTGACAGGTGTCGATCCTCAGGTATGGCAGTATACGGTAACATATGAGCTGGAATCCGGTAGACTGCTTGATGCAACTGATAACAACGCCGTGGTCATCGGTTATGGAATAGCACATGACATGTTTGACGAGGAGGTAGGCCTGAATCGCGTGCTCACCATCGAGGGTAAGTCCTACAGAGTGGTGGGCATACTGGCGGAAGGTGAGAGCAACAATGCGATCATCATGCCAATTGATTCGGCAGTGGATATCATAGAGGATGCCGAACCGGATGTCTATGATACTATAATCGTTAAGGCGGATGATGTGGAAAACGTGGAAACTGTCGTAGATGCCGTTGAAGAGAAGCTCATGATATCCAGGCACATCATGGATGAGGATGACCGGGATTTCAGCGTATCGGACTCGCTCTCGCAGGCAGAATCCGCAAGTGAGATGATGGAATCCATGACATTGTTCCTGGGAGCCATAGCAGGTGTATCACTTGTAGTGGGTTCTGTGGGAATCGCGAACACTATGTTCACATCCGTGATGGAAAAGACAAAGGAGATCGGTACCATGAAGGCCATCGGTGCCAAGAACAGGGATATACTGATGATCTTCCTTGTAAATTCCGCACTGGTTGGCTTTGTAGGAGGTGTTCTCGGCATATTGCTGAGTCTCGTGCTGACATCCCTTATGCCGTATCTGGGAATTTCCATGATGCGCTCGTCCATGGGATCTACGATAGCCCCGGATTTGATGCTGATGGGAATCTCCATCGCAGTGTTCATAGGAGTATTGTCTGGTGTGATACCGGCATATAACGCTTCGAAGATGAAACCTGTGGATGCATTGAGGTATGAATGAGAATGTTCAGGGTTGGGGAGTAATTTCACCTGAAGCCTTCATGGTTTCAGGTGTTATTCATTTTAAAACATCCCGAAGGAGTCGATTGAAAATAAATATGTGTGTAAATTGAGTGGAATTAATTTATGGAGTAAAAGAGGTTGTTAGATGGCGAAGATAGTATTGGTACTTCTGATCGCACTGATTGCGATGTATTCTGGATCTGCGGTTCTTATCGAGAACGAAAAACTGACGGATTCAGGACAAACTTTCCTGAATGAAGGAACTGCATCGATATCAATGTTAAAGGACCAGCAGACATATGTAAATCACAGGTCTGCACACGGGCCGAATATGCAGTATATGCACATGTCGCGCTACAACAGGATGATTCCGGTCATTGTTCCGTCCTTCAACTCTGAAAGAATAGTAGTTCAGGATCCCAGGATAACCGTACGTGACGATGTGCTGGACAGAGACGAGCTGCCTGATTTTCTGAGACAGAATACGCCGGAGCTCAGGGGGATATCACATTTCCAGGAGTATGTGACACCCTACGAAGATGCTATTCAGTCATACCTCGAGGGAGAAGGTCTTGAAGACAAGTATGATATATACGAAACCGCTATCTCGTGGGTCTGGGTGTCTGATCTGACACTGACAGGCAGACAGGAAGAATGGCTCACGCCTTCAGAATTCCTGTACGATACTCCGGAATACAGTTCAAATCCACTTTCAGGAACAATTGTAAGTGACTGTGAAGACCAAGCCAATACGCTTGCTTCCCTGCTGATAGCATCAGGTGAATATAATGAGGGTTCTGTAAGGGTTGTGATCGGCGAGGTAAGTTTCGGCGATGTCACAGGAGGACACGCCTGGGTCGAGGTCTATGAGGATGGCCAGTGGTTCCCTCTGGATGCAACAGTGGGGCCGTATTATGATGACGATTCAGAGGAGCTTATAGTCCCTGACATTTCCGAGAGTGACTACTATTACTTCCGGGATGAGGGTTATACGGTTCTGGAAATATGGTATTACTACAACAATGAATACTTCATAGACCTGGAAAATGACCTGGGAAACGCGCCGGATAACTGGATGAGCATATCTTCCAGTTATTCTTGATCTTTTTCTGTTCTTTACTTTCTTTGAAACCTGCATACTTTTATATATTAGTTTCACGTTAAACCATTTAGTTTCAGATGAAACTATTCATCAAAGGAGTATCTATGAAACAGTCTGAAAGGATTGGTGCCAAGATCGCTTACATCTTCACGCACAATCATCTCTATATTGAGAATGCCTTGGGATCCTATAATCTAAGGGGACCGATGTTTGCTTTCTTACTGGTGCTTTCACGAAGAGGAGGCTGCTCACAGGAAAGCCTGGCAAAGTATCTCAATCTCAGTAAAGCTACCGCAACACGTGCTATCACAGCACTTGAAAAGGAGGGCTACATTTTCCGTGAGAAGGATAGTGATGACAGGAGGATATATCGTGTTTTCATCTCTGATAAGGGTCGGAAGCTGCTTCCTGTGATCAATGATGCACTTTATGAGTGGAACCGGATCCTTCTTTCACAGTTTTCGGATGAAGAGGAAGAGACATTCAGGAAACTCCTTGACAAAGCAAAGGACACACTGATGGAATACGATAAAGGATCGGATCAGAACCACAAACAATAGAATATGAATAATTTATGAACAACAAAAGTGAATTTCTAGGCACAGAGGATATAAACAAGCTACTGTGGAAACTGTCAACACCTGCCATTATAGGGCTTCTGGTACAGGCATTCTACAACCTTGTGGACACATTATTCGTAGGCAGGGCACTTGGTGAACAGAGCGTACTGGGAATTGCAGGCGTGGCCGTTGCTTTTCCTCTGCAGATGCTTATGATAGCAATATCCATCGGCATAGGTGTGGGAGGTTCTTCGGTAATCTCCCGTATGCTTGGTTCAAAGGATGTCAATAAGGCTGAGAAGACACTTGGAAATGTATTTGCATATACACTGATACTCACTGCTATCTTCCAGATCCTGTTCTTTTTCAATGTAGATGCGATACTGAATGTGTTTGGTGCCACCTCAGATAACCTGCCATATGCAAAGGAATACTCGGTTGTGATCCTGCAGGGCGCATTTGCATTTACCTTCGGTTTCGTATTGAACAACCTCGTAAGGGCCGAGGGTAATTCAAAGGTTGCCATGAACAACATGGTATTCTCAGGTGTCCTGAACATTTTCCTTGATGCAATCCTTATGTTCGGATTCGGAATGGGTGTAAAGGGTGCGGCTCTTGCAACCGTACTTGCACAACTGGCAGGCACTCTGTATCTCCTGCACTACTATCTGAGCGGGAAGAGTCCCCTGAAACTCGAACTGGGAAATCTTATTCCTCAGTTCCCTCTGGTAAAAGAGATAACATTGATAGGTTTTGGTTCCTTTGTGATGGGAGCATCCAACAGTTTCATGATGCTCGTACTTAACAACGTGCTTGCGGTCTATGGTGGTGATCTTTCCATAGCCGTCTTTGGTGTAGCCATTAAACTGATGATGCTGATTTTGATGCCTATTATTGGTATCTCACATGGCCTTCAGCCAATAGTCGGTTACAACTACGGTGCGGAAAATTATGCAAGGGTGAATGAATCCGTTAGAAAATCGTTGATTGTCACTACTATGTTCGGGCTGGCAGGCCTGATATTATTATCCATGTTCCCGGGTACTTTCTTCAGCCTGTTCAGTACGGATGCGGATCTTATCAGCAGTGGAGCATCTGCTATGAGAATAATGGTTCTTGCAAGCCCTCTGATCGGTATTAACGTAATCGGAACCACTTTGTTCCAGTCGGTGGGGAAAGCCCGGCCATCCTTCTTCCTGTCAATGTGTCGTCAGATACTTTTCCTGATACCACTGGTGATCCTGCTTCCATACTACTTCGATCTTTCAGGTGTGTGGATGGCTTTCCCACTGTCCGACCTGCTTGCCAGCCTTCTTAGTATGTTCTTTGTCCTGAAAGAATATCAGTATTTCAAACACCGGGTAGACGGTGATTACTCCTGATATTTCCACTTTTTGAGTGTATTCACGACAATTATTTATAATTGTGAATCCCTGCTTTATATGGGAGGTTATCATATGCCGGAGAAATCCTGGTTCTTTGCAATGAAGGAAAATGAACTGAATGAGGGAAAAATAGGATTTGCAAGGGTGAAGGGCACTCCTGTTATTCTTGTAAAGAAGGATGATACTATCCATTCCCTATATGGCAAATGTCTTCATATGGGCTGTCGCCTGTCCAAGGGAAATTTCATCGATGACTATACGCTAAAATGTGGTTGTCATGGCTGGGAATATGATATCAGATCCGGCAAGTATAATGGTGATGATAATACTGCTCTTGAAATTTATGAAAATAAAATAGAAGACGGGGAAATCCTAATCCTGCTTTAAAAGAATATCCTGACAGAAGGTGTGTATTTTTGGCTTCATGGATTTTTGCTATAAATGAGAATGAACTTAATGACGGTGAGAATAAACCGTTACTTCTTGAAGGTACTGCGATACTTCTGGCCAGACAGGAGGGGAACTTTTACGCGATGTCCAATAAATGTCCTCATATGGGCTGTCCTTTTTCAAAAGGGACCATGGAAGGTTTCATTGTAAAATGTCCCTGCCATGACTGGGAATTCGATATCAGAAACGGAGAGTTTCTCACTGCATCGGAGATCAAGAATCATGTATATGATACTAAGATCTCTGAAGGTCAGGTTTTTGTTAATATGGAAGGTGATCATTAATGAAGAAGGTAATGATGTATACTCTGAGTACCTGTCCCTGGTGTATGAGGGCGAAGAAATTCTTCCGGGAAAAGGATATTCCCTTTGAGTATATCGATTACGATAAAGCCGATGAAGAAACCCGAAAGTCTATTCAGGAAGACTGCAAGGCTCATGGTGAGGAGATGTCCTTCCCCTTTGTCAAGATCGGAGAAGATGTAGTGGTAGGCTATAACCCTGAGAAATATTCAAAATTGCTGAAATCATGAAGGGTTGCTAATGGATACTGAAAAGCGAAAAGAACAACTAAGAAATATGTTCCAGCCACTTGTTGAGTCTCTGGGATATAAATACAGTCCTGATGAGGAACTGGTTGATTTCCTGCTGGAGCAGGAAGTTAATTTGGAAAAGGAAAAGGGGAGTCCATACTGTCCCTGTCAGGGACTGACCGGGGAGAGGGAACATGATATGAAACTGGTATGTCCCTGTATACCTTTCCACAGGGAGCACTTTGACGCAATGAAGCGTTGCTGGTGCGGTCTTTATGTTCATAAGGATGTTGATAATCCTGATGACCTTCCTCAAATATCAAGGAAGGAATTTGAGCAGTCAAGAAATAAGGAGTGAAATACATGGTGGGGGAAGAAAATGAGGTCATACGGAACATAAAAACAAGAAGGAGTGTCCGTGACTATACTGATAAGCAGGTTAGCGAGGAATCCATAAATACGATCATAGATGCGGGTATTCATGCTCCTACAGGTTTTGGATCAGAACCCTGGTTCTTCGTGGTGATCCAGAACAAGGAAATGATGCAAAGGATGTCCGATTATTGCAAGCCCAAATTGCTTTCGCAACTGGAGGATGTGCCAAGCGATAATGTTGCTGAGTTTAAAAAGATGCTTAAGAAGGAAGATTTTGATATCTTCTACAATGCTCCTCTGTTGATTATAGTACTTGGTAGCAATGCAGGTTTTACAACGGACTATGATTGTGCAATGTGTGCCCAGAACATGATGCTGGCTGCCCATTCCATGGGTATTGGCAGTTGCTGGGTGGGTACTGCATGCTTCATCCAGGACAATGTTGAATTCATGAGTGAACTCGGGATACCCTATGACTACCGAGTCATAGCACCGATTGTTTTCGGATACGAGGGTAAGGTCCGGGAGAGACCACCCAGGCAGGAGCCGGAAGTAGTCTGGATACACTGAAACAGGATCACTTTGTCCTGTTATCTTTTTTTCTCTGGATTTTCCAGAATGCAATTTAAGTTTATTTTTAGATGTGTAAAAACAGATTAATAAGTCGAAGCCTTTTATTTTGTACATATTTTTTCCAGATACTTCTTTTTCCTTTAATTGTGTAATGTACTTTCTTCTAGCTGGGTAATTTATTTAATACAGTACGAACTTACTTATATAACTTGTTTATAAAAAGACTTTCAACTTAAAACGCGGTGGTACTATTGTCGAAAAAGTTATTCCACTCTCTGGTTGTCATTTTACTTCTATTAGCTCAGTTTTATCCAGCTGCTGCTGCAAGTAGTGATGATTTGTTCAATGATGAAGATGAAAATTATATTCCTCAGGATACTGTCACAGCTCTTTCTATGATGTCACAGATTAAAATGCAAAACCCTGCAGCCAATGGATTAGACGTTCTTGAACTCATAAACGTAACAACTGATCCAACTGACACTGATGGTGATGGTCTGCCGGATGCTGTGGAATCTATACTTGGAACTGACATCAACAGCACTGATTCTGATTTTGACCAGCTTGACGATTATAATGAAACTGTTCTTTATCTTTCCGATCCTCTTGAAATGGATTCAAATTTTGACGGTCTTGCTGATAACTTTGAAGTAACAGATGTACTTTCGCTTGACATTGATTCAGATGGTGTCTCTAATATCTGGGATTTTGACAACGATGATGACGGTGTAGAAGACAATGTGGATTCTTCACCTTTTGCAGTTTCAGCAGACTATAATTATTTCAATTTCAGCATTAAAACCAATGGAAATCCGGTCTATGTTGATTTCCAGCTTGTTCCGCAAACTTCCAGCCATGTAAGGCTTGCCAATCAGAAACTTGACTGGCCTTATGATAACAAAAGTTCCATGCAGGATCTTGATGGTTCTACTGAGGACCTGACCATCGTACCACTTCTTGAACTTACAATGGACTCTGCTCCGGACCAGTCAGATGTGGATGATTATGGTCTTGGTATTTCCGGTGACAGGGTATATGTTCCACTGTTCCAGGTAAATGGCATAGGTGGAGAAACTGCTCTTGCCGGAAAGATGTTCTATCCAGAGTCAGGCAACACCGACCTCAATGTTAATGCAAGCCTTTTGTGGCTTGTCCAGGCAAAAACAGATAGTCAGGATGAGACCAATGGGACAATAAGTACCGAATCCACAACTCTCATAACATACAGGGAAGATTTCACTCTCACAGGTTTAAGCGTTGAGGAAAGCTATGGAAGCGATGTCGGTATTTTCTATACTGATGACCTCAACCAGAGTATTGGCAGCAACTTCATGATGGCTTATTCATTTTTGAGAGATAACCAGTCAACTGTGCAGGATATGCCAGCGGAGTTGGCTGCTCATAATATCACTATATCATCTGATATCGGTAGTTTTGCACACCGTGATCTTGGATTGCAGTCACTCACAACTGAAATGACACCTGACGCATTGGATTTACTTCCAGATAACCGTGTTCTTCCAATCATATCTGCAATCCAGAGTGATTTTACAATAGCAGACCTTTCTGATCTTGGTTCAGGCTCATACGTCATTGGCAATGATATTTCCGTAGATATGAGTGCTGAACCTGTTATTTCTTTAAAGACAATTCAGACCAACTGGTACAATACTACGGATGATTCTGCTGTGGATTCTGAGTCCATGCTCGGAGAACTGGAAAACTGGGGCAGTGCAGTGAGTATTGATGCAGGCTCTCTTGAGTCAGTAATGGCATTGTCACTAGTGTGGTCTGTGGGTGAATCAAAGGTCACAAGTATTGGAGGTGAACTTCAATCATTTGAATTCCCGATTGAAATGGAAATCCTAAATGAGATCCAGTCATGGGTAGGGAATGTTGTTTTTGTAAGCTTTGCGTTCGTTGACCTTGTTTCAAATGCAACGGAAATAGCTTACAGGGCTTTCTTTGCCACCAAATATGTTCTTGAAGCGGTAAAGGGATTCCTGGGAATCCTGCTGACAACGAGTGAGTCGCTGAACAAGACCCTCAATGTGGTGGGCAGCATTGCTAAAGGCCTGAATGGTTTAGGGGAGGTACTTGGTGTTATCGGTATAATAACCATGGTAGCGGGTTTTGTCCTTGATGTTGGTTTTGCGTTGTGGGGCTTTTTCAATATAGCTATGAGTGAAGGCTGGTCAAACACCGGTACTTTCCAGGGTGCTGTTTATGCATCCATTATGATCGCATACGCTGCTGTAATGCTTACTATTGGTGTGATCCTTTTGGCATGTGCAACCATACCTACGGTGGGGTGGATAATTGCTCTTGTTGGTGGTATCATTATGGGACTTATTGGTCTGACCGATTTTGTCCTCGGAATCTTTGGAATCGGTTTCTCAGACTTAATCTCATGGATCGTTGGTACATTCCATCAGACGTATCCGAACACGGAGTGCTCACTGGGAATGATAAATACATCACTAGATCTTCAGGATAACGAAAGCAATGGACTGGATCTTGGAGATCGGATAATTTTCAGGAGTTACATTAACGGAACAATTACGAAAACATCTTCTGGTAGCTGGACGGATGTACAGAACAGCTACATTATCCCTCATTACAAGAACTACAGGGTTGGATACGCAGAGACCCCGCTGTCTTACTGGCTCTCAGATTATGGTGATTATACCAACACTATTTCAATACACAATAATTATCCTGATGTACAGAACACCACTTATGAAACGGTAGCGTGGATCGAACCTGAATCCGCTGCTATTAATTTCCCGGTTCCGATGATGTTCGTAGCCAATTACAATATAGTCTACACGGACCGCAGGATAGAATGGGATTTCTGGAATGGTTACAAGTACACTAAAGTGAATGAAACCGATTCCTCTTATAGCATACTGGATACACTCTATTTTGATGTGCTCCCTAACAGCATCGATGATCTTGCAAGCTGGCACCATATTTCCGCACTGGACAATGATCACGATGGTCTTGTCAACGGTGATGATCCGTACCCCTGGTCATGGGATGGTGACGGTGACGGCCTGAGCGATACTTTTGAGATTGACAACCTAGGTTCGGACCCTTCTAAGTCTGATAAGGACGGTGACGGACTTAACGACAGGATGGAACTCATCTATGGTACAAACATGTCAAATTATGATACTGACAACGATAATATGTCCGATTATCTGGAGATCAACGGATGGTGGATTAGTTTCAATTACTGCAACCATACTTTCAACATGACCGTTTATTCCGATCCTCTGTCTGCGGATAGTGACGGGGATGATCTTGGTGATGAAGAAGAATACCTGAACAATCTTAACCCGATGGCACCGACCAATACTACAGATACTGATGGCGATGGCCTGATGGATGTTATCGAAACAGCCGGATGGGATGTGACCTTTACCAATGAGTCAGGTACATACACGGTTCGTGTTGATAGTGAACCCCTTAACGAAGACACAGATTACGATGGTTTGAATGACTTTGCGGAGTACAGAGTTTCATCCAATCCACAGGAGACGGATTCGGATGATGACGGCCTGAACGATCTTGTGGAGCTTAGTCTGGGTACAAACCTCCTTGACTATGATTCAGATAATGATTATCTGGATGATGGTACTGAAATTATCTTCGGCAGTGATCCATGGTTGTATGATACAGATGACGATTCGATAGGTGACAATCATGAATTCCAACTGAATTCCAACCCTAATAATAATGATACTGACGGTGACGGAATGCTGGATGGCTGGGAAGTTGAGGGTTGTGCAGATATACTGGATTCTGATACGGATGATGATCTGATCCCAGATGGGGCTGACTGGTATCCGTGTAATCCTGATGTTGATGGTGATGGTCTGCTGGATGGTTACGAAATAATCTATAATACCAGCATGGAATCTAACGATACTGATGGTGATGGACTGCTGGATAGAATGGAAATAAGTAACAGGACCAATCCTAGGAACAATGACACCGATGGTGACGGACTTTCTGATATGTTCGAAATCATGAACGGTACTGATCCTGTAAATGGCGATACCGATGGTAATGGTCTGAATGATTCTGAGGACCCGTATTCATTTGCAGACAATGTTGAAAGGATATGGGCCAGCTACGATGAGGATGAAGACACACTTGAGCTGATAGAGAATCTTGAAAAGTACGCCAATGTAACTGTCTTCGATTCCGAAAACATCAGTAATTATTCTGACAGGGAAAACATCCTGTTTGTAGGAAGGCCGGGAACTGCTGATGATACAGCCGGTAATATTACAATGAATATTCTTGCTTCAGTAGCTCCTGATACACTTTCAGAAATGCAGGAGTCCGATTATGACAGGCTTGCAGTTGAGTATGATGTCTGGTCAGATAACCAGACTGTTGTCATGCTCTCACATCCATATGCAAATGACCATTACAAAGTACTTGAACTGTTCAAGACCGGTTCAGGAGAAATGGAATACCTGAATGCAGTAAGTCAGTTCAGGGCAGACTCTATCAGCAAGATGGGACTTTACGTGATGGTCGAGCTTAAAGATCCGGTCAAACCTTCCATAGGACTGACCCAGTATGATGAAGATGAACTTACTCACAACCTGAGCTACGGATTGTCGTCAGGGGCTCTTGGTGTAAAATATCTCAGTATCAACGTCAGTGAAAATGTCATGAACGAATCTGTTAACAACATCAAGCGTGCTCTGATTGTAATCTATTATACAGGCCGTGATCTTGACAGGACCGGTGACCTCGATGGTAATGATGTTGGTGATGTTGATGAGTCCACCCTTTCAATGGTCTGGTACAATGAAAGCAGCGGTCTGTGGGAAAAGATGAGCACTGACATGGATTGGGTTTATGAGCTTGGAATAAACACTGAAAATGACGTGATCAACGGAAAGGAGTACGAAGGTTACATGTGGGCTAATGTATCCCACTTCAGCACCTATGGACTTTCAGGAGAAGCCAGGGCTGAATCTGTTGTATCGGATGATAGCAGTGACGATGACAGTCCTCTTGATTCAGACCGTGACGGACTCTTTGATTTTGTAGAGAGAAGAATGGGCACCGATCCGTTTGATCAGGATACGGATGATGACGGAATTATTGATTCGCAAGACGATAAACCTCTTATATCTGACCTGACTGTTGAAGCTGGTAGCGACACTGTGACATCTGAAGAACAGGCAGAAACTCCGGCAGCACAGGAAGGTGCTGATGATGAAAAATCATCCGGTTCCGATTCATCCCTGTTGTCTGTTATTATTGTATTGTCAATAGTCACATTGCTGACAGGCATCGTACTTCTAAGGAAAAAGGAATAAGGGGAAGATGATAATCGATGTACATAAAGGTGATCTGATTGTCGTCAGAAGACAAAAAAATTAGTAATCAGCAGCTTTATGCTGGTATTATCCTTGTTTCCATTCTTACATTATCAGCTATATATTATTATGCGGAGTACCGGGAGATCAATGACCCCTATGATCTTGCTGGAAGAGTAATACATGTTTCAGAGGATATCAAATCCTATCATTTCAACATGAGTAGCAGCATTACAGTTCTCGGGGAGACAATTTCTCCTTTGACAGGAAGTGGTTACGTTGGTTATGTTGATCAGGAAATGGATATCACTTTTTTCTCACCCGAAAAGTCCATTGACATGATAGTTGTTGATGAGAGGGCATACATGAGAGAAAATGATGGCATGTGGGAATCGCGAGATCTTGATGAGAATACCTGGGAGAATAATGACCAGTTGTCCCAGAATGATTTTCTTCTTGAAGACTCCACAAATCTCAGTATGGAAAGGACTGATGCAGGCATAGTGCTGACAGCAGTTCCTGACCATGCGGCATTGATGCAGGAAGCTGAAAAAGTTGGTCTGGATCTTCAGGGAGATGAACAGTTACGTGACTACTATGTAAGATATCTCATTGATGGGGATACTTACAGGGTACTTTCGATTGAGACTTATATTGATATACAGATGAAAGTTCAGGGTATGGAGTCTCCTGTTATTATATACAACAAGATCAATCTTTATGACTATGGTAAGGAGATCGCTGTTGAAGCTCCTCTCTAAGTCAGTATTTTAGAAAATCAGGAAAAGATAGTGAATATCTAAATAAAAAAGAGGCGGGTTTGGAGGACAGGTCCAAACCCATTTTAGTTAAACGTTTTTATTATCATCTTCACGCTTCTGCGGAGTGAAACGAATCCTCGCCGAGCGGAACGTAGCTTTCCGGTTCGGACCATTTTACAGCGAGCTTATCCTCTTGTACTTCCAGAATCGTGTTTGTAATTCTGTCCAGCATCTCCATTGCGCCACGATATCCGACATCGAGCAGACGCTGGGCACCGACTCTGTCATGGATAGGGAAACCGATTCTAACAAGAGGTATTCCCATCTCCTTTGCGATATACTTACCATTGGAATTGCCGATAAGCATTTCAGGCTTTGCCTTTCTTACCGCATCATTGAATGTGTCAAAGTCCACATCCTCAAGGATGGTCACATCGCAGTCAGGTTTGACCTGCTTGACTCTTTCCATTGCATATTCCGCGAACTTGGGTGACTTGCTGGAAGCAACAACCATTATTGGATGCATACCGTTTTCAAGAGCAAGGGATAGCATTCCCAGAACATTGTTTGGATCTCCATAGATGGCAACCTTTGTTCCGTAGAGGTATTTGTGTGCGTCCACCATGGCATCTATCAGGCGCCCTCTTTCTTTCTGGTAATCCTCGGGAACATCCGTTCCTGCTATTTTGGACAGTGCAGCCAGTAACCTGTCAGTGTACTCCAGTCCGATTGGAAGTGGCAGATTCTGGGAAGGAATATCAAAGGTCTGTTCCAGGTAACCGACTGCTCTGTTATCGTTAGTTATCCCTAGGCCGATTGTTGCAGCACTGTTCTTCATGTCTGCTATGTCGGAGTGGGTGGTACCTCCGGGGAATATCTTCTGGAGTTCCCCTGTCATGGGTGCGTCAAAGGTTTCAGATATATCCGGCAGGAATATGAATGAATTCGATCCTATTGTGTTGGACAGTATATTCTTGAGTTCGCGTGTATCCTCCGGAGATATGTTCTCCGAAAGCACTACATTGAGCTTGTTGTTGAAGATATCGCTTTCTGACTCATGGGTTGTGAACTGTTTTACTATAGCTTCCACTGCCTTGATGTAGCCGCTGTTATGACTTTCCTCATAGCTTGGAGTAGGTACCGGAATTATGATCAGGTCCTTTGCAAGATCTTCTTCCTCCTCCTTGAACTCGGAGATTATACGTCCTATATCATCCCCTATAGTTTCGGCAAGACAGGTCGTGGAAACACCGATCACCTTTGGTCTGTAACGTAATATAAGGTTCTTGAGACCTTTCTTGAGATTCTCGCTTCCGCCATACACAGCACCCTTTTCGCTCAGGGAACTGGATCCGATGTCCACAGGTTCTCTGAAATGGTGTGCAAGGTGGAGTCGCATATATGTACTGCATCCCTGTGAGCCATGGAGCAGTACCATGGAATCCTCTATCCCCTTAAATGCCATCACACTGCCGATGGGCTGGCACATAATACAGGGGTTGACCGTGGAATAGTTTCTCTCTGTCATGCTATCGACTCCTGGTGCAGTGTAGCGGTATTAAGATCCTGCATCTTGTTAGTCTCCTTTATTGAACTTTTCAGTTTTGTACCGTTTTCTGCCTTGAGGTCAGAGCTCTCCGAAGGCGTATCTCCGTCATTTGCGGGTCTTAACTTGCTTCCGTATGCCTTCCATACCGGGCTGTTAATGGAAGCATCAAGTTCCCGCGCAAAATTGAGGAAACCATCGTAACCTTCGAACTCAATGACCCTGTCGTGGTTAAAGTCACAGAAAGCCACACCGAGCTTGTAGGCAAGGAATCTCTCCTTGACACCTGCAACCATAAGGTCTGCCTTCTGCTTCCTTATAAGGTCAGCAAGCTCCAGCGGGTTCGCATCATCCACAATGACCGTACCGTCCTTGACCTGGTAGCTGATCTGTTTGTAGTCGTCCCGCTTTCCGGTTTGTGTTCCGATTATTACGACTTCCATTCCAAGTTCATGGAAGCCCTTGATAAGTGTAAGTGCCTTTGCAGCACCGCCCATATAGATCGCTGCAGTCTTTCCTTCAAGCCTGCTTCTGATAGCCTTGATCTCGGGCATTATTCTCCTGGTTTCATTTTCGATTATCTGTTCGGCGGTCTTCATCATCTCCTCGGAACCGAAGAACTCGGCTACGGTTCGAAGTGCGATTGCAAGATCTTCTATGCCGAAGTAGCTTACCTTGCGGAAAGGAATTCCGAATTCCTGATTCATCCACTTAGCAAGGAATGTCATAGAGCCTGAACACTGTACAAGGTTCAGTTGTGCTCCGTGTGATTTTGAGATGCTGTCTACGGTTGCATCTCCTGTCATCGAAGTGATTACCTGTATTCCCATCTTTTCAAATAGGGGTTTTACCAGCCAGACATCTCCTGCCACGTTGTAGTCACCAAGTATATTGATCCTGTACTCTGATGTGATCTCGGGCTCCCTTGTTCCGATGAGTTCCTTTAGCGCATTACATGCTGCCTTGTATCCATCGGACTTGGTTCCCTTGAATCCTTCCGACTGTACAGGGATCACAGGTATTCCTACCTTTTCAGATGATTCCTTACAAACGGCCTGAAGATCATCGCCGATTATACCGACAATACAGGTTGAATAGACAAAGATGACCGGAGGGTTGTATAACTCGACCAGCTCGTCGATACACTTCGAGAGTTTTTTCTCACCACCGAATACTACATCTAATTCCTTCATATCAGTTGAGAAACTGGTACGGAACGTTTCCTTGTCACTTGACAGGCTACCTCTTATGTCCCAGGTGTAACTTGCACATCCTATGGGGCCGTGTACGAGGTGTATAGCATCGGTGACGGGATTTAGGGCCACACGTGCTCCTGAATATACACAGGCTCTCTGGCTCATGGAACCAGCAATTGATGTGTTATCACAGGCAAGTTCTCCTCCCTTTTTAGCCTGCTTCAGGGCAATGTATGGTTGTCTTTCATCCAGCGTGTTGATCACGCTTGTAATGTCTGGCATGTTCTCACTCCAAAATATATGAGGTCGCTTATTGTACGACCTCGAGTTCTTCTTCAGGGATAGTCTTGTCCTTTATGTCAAGGAATGTGTTTCCTATCTGCTCGATCAGGCGGGCTGCTCCTGCATATCCCATAACCGGGAAGTGATGGAGGTTTGCTCTGTCCATGATCGGGAATCCTACCCTGATCAGTGGTATGTCTTCTGCTAGTGCCATGTGCTTACCGTAGGTGTTACCTATCAGCATATCCACAGGTTCGTTCTTGATTATCTGGTGGAGGGTGAACAGGTCTGCTCCGGTAAGGATCTGTGAGTCAGGGTACAGTGGATGTACCATTTCTGAAACCCTTTCTTCGAAATCCTTGCTAACTGTACCGGAAAGTATCACAGTTGGCTCCATTCCCATCTCAAGCACGAGGTTTGTGAGACCTTCGATGATGTCACAGTCTCCGAAGATAGCCACCTTCTTTCCGTAGAAGTGTGGATGAGCGTCTGTCATCATGTCAACGACCCTTGACCTTTCCTGTTCCAGTTCCGGTGGGATCGCAACGTTTGCAAGTTCGGCCGCCTTCATGACGAACCTGTCAGTAAAGCGTATGCCTATTGGCACAGGTCCGATCTGGACCGGCATCTTGAACTTGTTCTGGAATACCTTTGCTGCTGCTCCGCCGGCCATTCCGCATAGTGCGATGGTTCCCATGGAGTTTGCGCTGTCCTCTACGTCACCGATCGGTGTTCCGCCATTTGCAAAGAGTTCTCTTTCCTGACCGATTCCTGTATCCAGGACATCTGTCTGGTCGGGGAACACGATTGCAGGGATATTCAGGATGGAGAGCAACCTCTTGATCTCACGAATATCTCCCGGGTTCACAAAACCGGGGATTATGTTTAGCTTGTTGTTTGGCTTTGTCTTCTGTGCAAAGGTTGTGACAAATGACTTTACCATGTTGTCATAACCTGTTACATGGGTTCCCACATAACTTGGGGTTGATGCTGCACAGAGCTTGATGGACGGGTCGATCAACTCTTCTTCAATTACATCTTCTATGATCTGGCCAACATCGTCACCAATTGTCTCTGACAGACATGTTGTGTGGATTGCAACCACTTCAGGTGTGTATACAGCTTCGATATTTGCAAGTGACTTCTTAAGGTTTGACGCACCGCCGAATACTGCAGTTCCTTCGTAGAAACTGCTGGTCGTACCGACCGTTGGTTCCCTGAAGTGCCTTGTAAGGCACATTCTCAGGTATGAGAGACATCCCTGTGAACCATGGCTGTGAGGCATACAGTTACGTATACCAAGTGCAGCATATGTTGCGCCAATTGGCTGGCATATCTTTGCAGGGTTAACGACCAGGGCATCCCTCTGCACATCTTCCTTTGGTGTATAATCTAACATTTTCAGGCCTCCTTATGCTCCCTTCCATGGAGTCTTCTGGAGCTTCCAGCTTGGGTTGTTCACTGACATGTCTACATCCTTTGCGAAGTTCAGTACACCAGTGAATCCGGTGTAACGACCGCTGTAGTCATAGGAGTGTATCTGTCTGGACGGAACACCCATCTTCTGTGCCCAGTACTTATCCTTGATACCTGAGCAGAACAGGTCCGGCTTGAGTTCCTTGATGAGGAATTCGGTCTCGTAGTGGTTAAGGTCATCCACAGCGATCGTACCTTCAGGCATTTCCGGAAGCATTCCTTCATAGGACATTAATCCAAGCTTTTCCTTGAGCTCCTTCATGCGCTCTTCACTGATGGCGGGTTCAAATCCTTCTTCCTTCTCATAGTGGAGGTCTTCGAGGATTCCGCTTGATGCCTTCTCCTTCATGCCTTCCAGGATTTGCCTTCCTTCATAGTCATCACGGTGAGCAAACTGGTATCCGGCAACGACTACCTTCATTCCGAGATCTTCAAAGAGATTCTGGTAGTGGTGTGAACGGGATCCGCCGGAAAAGATAAAGGCTGTCTTGCCCTGGAGCTTGTTCCTGTACTTCTCCAGTTCTGGCTGGATCTTAGCCATTTCCTCTTCAATTACTTCCTCGGTCTTCTTTGTGAGTTCCGGGTCATCGAAGAATTCAGCCATCTTCCTGAGTGACTTCTTTGTTCCTTCGACACCAATGTAATTGACCTTGAGCCACGGAACTCCGTATTTCTCTTCCATCATACGGTTGGTGTAGTTTACTGACCTGTGACAGAGGAGTATACTGAGTTTTGCCTGGTGTGCCTTTGAAAGATTGTGGTATGAACCGTCTCCTGTGAAACTTGAAACTATACGATATCCGATCTTTTCAAAGAGTGGCTTGATTTCCCAGAGGTCTCCACCAATGTTGTATTCACCAAATATGTTGATGTCAAATGGTGTTGGGTTCTCCAGTTCTTCGGTACCTATCAGATGCTCCATGATTACGTTACTTGCAACGTGGTGTCCAGCTGACTGGCTTACGCCTCTGTAACCTTCACATCGAAGGGCCATTATCTTTACACCATGTTCCTTCTCTGCTTCTGAAGCAACTGCTTCGATATCGTCTCCGATAAGTCCTACAGGACATGTTGCATTGATGGATATCGCACCTGGCTTGAAGATTCTGACAGCATCATCGATAGCTTGCTTGAGCTTCTTTTCACCACCGAATACAATATCGGTTTCTTTCATATCAGTTGAGAAACAGTATTGCAGGTAGTTATCGCCGCCATCGTCTGCCCTACCCATGTTTCTCCTGGTTCCCCAGGTGTAGTATCCACAGCCAATTGGTCCGTGTGTAATGTGAACCATATCCTTGATGGGTCCCATTACCACACCCTTACCACCTGCATAGGCACAACCACGGTTTGTCATTATGCCGGGGATGGTCTTGGCGTTAGCTTCGATATGATTGTCGGAACAGGAGTTCTTGACTGTAAAGTGCTTTCTCCTGTCCTTGGCGACCTTTTCAGGGTAGATCTTCATCATCTCATCGATGACTTCCTGTGTGGACTCTACTTCAGAACTCATTGTTCTTCCCTCCCTACAGTGATTTCGCCTTCTTCTCCGGTCCTTATCCTGACTGCTTCAGGAATATCGGTTACGAAGATCTTTCCGTCTCCTGCATGTCCTGTCTTGTTGATGTTTATTATGCGCTGGATTACCTTCTCAGCTGCCTTGTCATCAACAACTATTGTGAACAGGCGCTTTGGAACAAATGGAATACAGTTCTTTGATGAAACTCCTTCCTGTGCTGGAAGTGGCGGGTCGAATTCATAGCAAAGTCCCTTTTGCTTTCCTCTTCCCATCACCTTTTCCACTGTAAAGGAAGGATATCCACAGTCAGAAAGTGCATCAAGTGTCTTGTGCACCTTGTTCATGCGGATAATTGCCGTGATTTCCTTCATTTAATAGTCTCCATCCTGTTTACAGTCCGCTTTCGCCGGTACGTATTGTGTAAGCGTTTTCTACCGGATTTACGAAGATCTTTCCGTCTCCGTACTTTCCTGTATGTGCTGAACCCTTGATTATGTCTATTACCTTTGACTTGTCTTCGTCTTCAACTACCATCATGAGCATTGTCTTTGGAAGTTCATCGAACTGTACCTCTGCGGTGTGGATACCTCTCTGCTTACCTCTTCCGAAAACATCGGTCTTGGTAAGGGATACGAATCCTTCCTTCTCAAGTTCTTCGACAATGTCAGTGACCTTGTTCGGTCTGACGATTGCACGGATCATTTGCATTCTTGACACCTCATAATTCGATGATACCGAATTCTACCATCATTGATTCCAGATCATCCATCTCAAGTGGAGTTGGGACTACGAACTTGTCATTTGATTCTATGTTTGCGGCCAGTGTCAGGTATTCCTCTGCCTGCTCACAGTCCGGATCAAAGTCTATGACAGTCTTCTTATTGATCTCAGCACGCTGGACGATATTGTCTCTTGGCACAAAGTGGATCAGCTTGCTGCCGAGCCTTTCTGCAAATGCCTCGAGAAGTTCACGTTCTCCGTCTACCTTTCTGCTGTTACAGATGATTCCACCAAGACGTGCACCGCCCTTTGCATACTTCTTAATACCCTTGCAGATGTTGTTTGCTGCATAGATAGCCATGAGTTCACCACTGGCTACAATGTAGATCTCCTGTGCCTTTCCTTCACGGATTGGCATTGCGAAACCTCCACATACGACATCACCGAGTACGTCATAGAATACGTAGTCAAGATCTTCTTCGTATGCTCCGAGATTCTCAAGAAGTCCTATTGAAGTGATAATACCTCTTCCTGCACAGCCTACACCAGGCTCTGGTCCACCGGATTCGACACACTTGATCCCTCCGAAACCTGGCTGAATAAGCTGGTCGAGTTCAATGGAGTCGTCTCCTTCTGATCTTAATGTGTCAAGTACTGTCTTCTGGTTAAGACCTCCAAGAAGCATTCTTGTTGAGTCAGCCTTAGGGTCACATCCTACTAACAGTATCTTTTTTCCCATAGTGGCGAGTGATGCAGTCAAATTCTGTGTTGTTGTTGACTTTCCGATTCCGCCCTTTCCATATATTGCTACTTGTCGCATGGTCTTTTCCTTCTGTACTTTGTAATTGATTGTGTTGTACTGTTTTGGAGCTGCCTTGCTTTTCATAGTACAACGGAATCCCATGTACTAGTTTATAGTATATAAATG
>Ga0163219_100093_pt1 | contig 22453 bp, 21 predicted proteins | sample MSEWel2016_04_06_FD_113150 | JGI IMG/M metagenome (GOLD analysis project Ga0163219, IMG submission 113150) | Subsurface microbial communities from deep shales in West Virginia, USA - MSEEL Well Study Marcellus 3H_2016_04_06 ...
AAAAAATATAATTTATAGAATTACATATATACTTTTCGACGTCTGAAAAATTTAATATCTACATTGAAGATTAAAAATAATAGACTGGAAACTAAAATCCTGCTCCAGGCAGTTATTCCTACCCCGGCAAAGCCAAGGAAATCGTTAATAAATGGAATATAAACTACTCCTAAAACTAATCCAATTGAAATCAAAATTGCATATATCATTTTAGGATTATTAAAAAAGCTCTTAGAAAAGAGACTCTGATATTCATATCTTAAAGACATAATATTTATCCACTGCAGACAGGCCACAGTTAAATAACTGATTGTTGTTGCCTGAGCATATAATTTCCCACCTTCACTAACAGCTTGAATTCGTCCATCAATAAAGGAATAGAAATTAAAATAGGCAAAGCCTCCAATTACTAAAGCCATAAATGCAAACCTGCTAAAACTCTTTTTATTAACAATATGATCATCCTGACTTCTTGGCGGCGAACTCATTATCTGCTCTGAAGCAGGATCAAAAGTATAGGCTGTTAATGGCAAAATTTCAGCTAATAAGTCAATTGATAAAATCTGAATAGCCAGAATTGGAATCGGTAAGTCAAAAAGAGCTGCTGCAATAAGTCCAAGTAGAACCAGTGTTAATTCCGCACCGTTTGCAGTTAATGTTCCCAGGATTGTTTTCTTTAAGTTATTATAAATAGTTCTACCCTCTTGAATAGCATAAACTAAAGTTGGATAACTGTCATCCAGCAAAATCAACTCTGATGCTTCTTTAGACACATCTGTACCCATCTGGCCCATAGCAACACCAATATGAGCACTCTTAAGTGCAGGAGCATCATTAACCCCATCCCCTGTTACAGCCACGATTTTCTGCTGTTCTTTTAAATTCTTAACTATCCTCAATTTATCTTCAGGTGATACTCGAGAAAAAATAAGTGACTCGTGTTCTTCCATAGTCTGCCTCAGTTTTTCTTCACTCATTGCTTCTAAGTCTTTACTGGTGAATACTGGTACATCTTCATCATCCACAGAAAGACTAATTTCCTTACCAACTGCCTGAGCAGTAGTTGCATGATCACCGGTCATAATATAGGTGTCAATATGGGCATCATGTGATTCCTGAATAGCCTCCTTAACTCCTTCTTTTGGAGGGTCAATCATCGCAACCATACCCAGGAAAATGACATCCTTTTCTATCTCTTCTAAAACATAATCGGACTCATCATCTTCCAGTTTGCGGTAGGCAACTGCCAGAACCCGCATTGCATCCTTTGAATACTTTTCATTAAGTTCCTGTAATTTTTCTTTGTCTTCTTCGGTAATTTCTACTACTTCACCGTCTTTTAAAATATGCTTAGAAACTGAGAGTACACTTCCCAGAGCTCCCTTCATTTTTAGATAATTTCCATCTTCAAATTGTCTAACTGAGCTCATTCTTTTGCGGTCAGAATCAAAACTGAATTCATGCAATTCAGGATTTTCTTCATCTTCTTTTGGTGATCGGGTACCCAGTTTAGTAGAAAGAGTAATTAGAGCAGCCTCTGTTGGATCACCGATTGCATACCAGCCGGGATGATCTTCATCTGGCTCATGAATCTCTGCATTAGAAGCCATTGTAGCAGCATCAAAGATAATTTCCATATCTGCAATTTCTTCTTCAGTTAGCGGCTCTCCATCTTCACCCAGTAATTCCCCTTCGGGTTCATAACCAAGTCCAGTTACCTTATATTCCCTGCCATCAAAATATACCTTTTTGACTGTCATTTCATTTTTGGTCAGGGTTCCAGTCTTATCAGTACAGATAACATTGGTTGACCCGAGTGTTTCAGCCGAAGAAAGTTTTTTAACTACTGCATTCTTTCCTGCTAGCCTTTTTACGCCCTGAGAGAGAGCTACTGTAACCTGCATTGGCAGAGCCTGTGGTACAACAGCTGCTGCTACTCCAAGAGCATAGATTAAAGCAAAATTAATTCCATAACCTCGATAAATACTTACACCAAAAAGTGTAAATCCAACTACAACTGCAAAGATACCAATTCGATTGGCCACTGTATGCAGCTCATCCTGAAGAGGAGAGCGGGATTTATCTTCTTCCTGAGTCATAGAAGCAATTTTACCCATTTCTGTGTCCATACCGGTTCTGACAACAACACCCTTCGCAGAGCCGGAGGCAACTGTTGTTCCCAGATAGGCCATATTATCGCGGTCAGCCAAAGGTCTTTCTTCTTCTATATGATTTGACTCCTTCTCCTGAGGCATTGATTCACCAGTCAGAGAAACATCGTTTGTCCGTAAATTAAAAGCTTCAATTATCCTTAAATCTGCTGGAATTTTATCTCCTTCTTCCAGACTTACAATATCTCCAACAACTAATTCTTCCTGTGGAATTTCTCCAATCTGATCATCTCTAATAACCTTAGAAGGAGACTTAACCAATTTATTTAAAGAATCCATAATTTTTTCTGCTTTATATTCCTGTCTAAAACCAATAACTGAGTTAATTACTGCAATAATAATCATAATTGTACCATCACGATAACTACCAATTGCATATGACATCGCTGCTGCTACTAAAAGTAAAATTACCAGTACATCTTTAAACTGCAGCAGGAAAATTTTAGTTAACGATTTTTTGGCTGTAGCCTGAAGAACATTTTTTCCATTTTTTTCGAGCCGCTTTTGAGCTTCAGACTGACTTAAACCCTTTGTTGAAGTACCAAGTTCATCCAGAACATCTTTTGCTTTCTGTCTGTAAAACTCTTTTTCCGCCATGTGATCACCTCTTATATTTTAAAGTATATTATATTAAATTAATGTCATTATTCAGCCAGAGCTGAAACTAATTCTCGGCAGTAATCTGGAATATCCTTAACAACTCTGCCCCAGACAATATTACCATCTCTAAAGGCTGGCTGATCAACCCAGCTTCCTCCTGCATTAATTATATCATCTTTGATTCCTTCAGATCCTGTAGCTTTACCGCTAACTATTCCGGCAGAAATCCCTACCAGTCCAGCATGACAGATTAAACCAATTATTTTTCCAGCTTCATAATTTTTTCTAACTAATTCCACAATATTTTGATCTCTTCTTATCTTATCAGGAGTCCATCCTCCAGGAACTAAAACTCCATCGTAATCTTCGTCTAAAACTTCGGCTGCTGTAAAGTCTGCTTTTTTGGTTAGACAGCCATGTTTACTGCTGTATTCCTCATTTTTTTCCACACCAACCACATCAACACTTGCTCCCTCCTCTTTCATTCTCATATATACTACCCAGAACTCTAGATCTTCATAGCCTGGACCAATTAACATTGCAATGTTTTTACCTTTTAATTTCACTTTAATTCACCTCTTTAATGTATTATTATACTATTCAAATATAATGATAACATTTTTGAAAAGAATTTAATGTTCACCATTCACTAATTTATCTGAAAGTTTTCGACCTGAAAATACTTCTCTTTCTGTTCTTTGTGTCCTGTTTCCTTTGCCAGGCGATAAATTTTATGGTTCAAAAACTTTTTATCTTCCTGTTCCAGCACATTTTTATCAAAACTGCTCAGAATATAATGACTAAATTCCCAGACCTGTTCCTTAATATTTTGCGGACTACCTTCGGCAACAATTACCAGAGCATCAATGATTGAACCGGCAACCGAAACATCCTGTTTACCATAATGGCTGAGTTGATAAAAAGTTTTATAGAGAAGTTCCCAGAAAGAAATGTCCTCTAAGATAAAACAGAGTTCATCTTTGTCGTTATAATAATAAGTGTTTTCTAAGTTAGCAACAGCAATCCTGGATAAAACCCAGCCCAGCTGATTGATACAAAAGATAGCAGTATTAGGATCATTAATTCCAGGAGAAATTGCCCTTAAAGCTACTTCAGTTAACTTCAATAGTCCAAACTCTATATCATCGTTCTTACTTCTTTCATTACTAATTACAAGATTATCACGTATCCTAGCTTTTATTTCTTCTAATTTTTCTTCTTCAAAACTTTCAGCTTCTTCATTTAGCTGCCAGAATTTAAAAGCAACTGTATTTTCAGTAACATAATCTCCAATCATTTTTTCAGCCCGGATAATTATATCATATTCATCTGCCATTTGGGTCAATTTTAGATCATAAATAACCTGAATATAACCACTCTCTGCAGGATGAAGCTCACAAAATTTCCGATCAAGCATTTCCTTGAGATTATCAGGAGGGTCATTGCGAATCTGATCATTGCTGTCATTTCTTGTTTCAATTTTATCTACTATCGCAATAACATCTTCTTTAAGACTCTCGACCAGAAGGTTTACCTGGACAGAATTTGCTGCATGATGGATAAAATAAACGAAATATCCCAGACAGATAATTGCTATAATGACACCAATAATTGCAGAAAAAATAGTTGATTCTCCACTTCCCTGAAGGCTGTCATCGATAAAAAGCAAAGTTAACATTGAATAAATAAAACCAGCAATAAAAACTCCTAAAACTTTTAAGGTTACTTTGTTTTTTAGAAAATCCTGCATTGTTCGCGGTGAAAACTGAGAGGAATACATTGTCAGCACAACCATGATCATCGAAAAAGATACAGTAATCATTGCAAATAATGATCCAGCTATGGTAGATAAAATTGTTTTTGATAAATCATAGGAAGTAAAGAAAAATGATGGCAGTACAGTGACCAGATTACTGCTGTATTGATATTCAATAAAAATAACAACTAGTGAAACTAAAGTAGCAGCGATTGCATAAAGTGATGGAATAAAGTATATTTTATTTTCTATATTGTGTAAAAATTTGATCTTCAAAACTGACACATCCTTAATCTAATCTGATTATTTAAATTCAATAATTCTATTTTCCCTTCTACCATTTAATTTCAACATAATTACTAAATATCCTTTATTTCTTAATAAATGTTGATAATAATAATTAATTTGATTATAATTAATTTAAATCATAAAAAAAGTTAGAAATAGGAGGCTGATAAAATGCAATATGTTGAATTAAATTCCGGTGATCAGATGCCGCTTTTAGGACTTGGAACCTGGAAACTTAGAAATCAGGAGTGTATTGACACAGTTAAAAAGGCATTAGAAATCGGATATGATCACATTGATACTGCAGATGGGTATGATAATCACCAGGCTGTAGGCAGGGGAATTAAAGAAAGTAATACTGACAGAAAAGAATTGTTTATCACATCCAAAATAAAACCAGAAAAACTGCATTATGATGATATCAAAGCAGATACTCAAAGATTTTTAGATGAACTGGATATTGAATATCTTGATCTGCTCTTGATCCACTGGCCAAATAAAGATATTCCTTTAGAGGAAAGCTTAAATGCTTTAAGAGAAGTAAAAGAAGAAGGACTGGCCAAAAACATAGGTGTCAGCAACTTTACTATCAACCATCTTAAGGATGCTATAGCAATTGATCCTGATCTGGTAGCTGTAAATCAGGTGGAATTCCATCCAACCCTCTATCAGAAGGATTTACTGGATTTCTGTCAGGAAAATGAAATAGTACTTACCGCTTATAGTCCTCTAGCCAGAGGGGAAGTTTTTGAAAATGAAGTGATCAAGGAACTGGCTGCAAAATATGATAAGTCTCCATCCAAACTTGCACTAAAATGGTTAATTGATAAAGATATTGTTGCCATTCCTAAAGCAAGTTCCAGAGAACATTTAGAAGCCAACTTTGATCTTTTTGACTGGGAGCTGCCGGCTGAAGCAAGAGAGAACATGGATCAGTTGAATCAAGATAATCGTCTGATTGACCCATCTTTTGGAGAATTCGATTATTAAAATTAATATTTAAGTACCGGGTACCTGGAGATTATTTCCAGGTACCCGGTACTTATTATTTTTGACCTAAAGCATGGGCAAAAATATAAGGTGCGAAATCATCAGCAGCAGCTGGGTGATCTAAAATCTTATAATCAAGCTCTTCAAAGTTATTTTTAAGCTTCTCCATCCGCTCTGGTATATCCTCTTTTACATGGTAACCAGCAAAAATAAAAAGAGGTAAAATATCAAAGTGCTCATATCCTTCCTTCATTAAATCTTCAATCACTGTTTCCAGCTGAGGAGAAGAAAATTCCAGACAGGCTCCTTTAATCTCAGAATAGCTGCCGCTTAAATCCGATTTTCCCACTTCATCACTAACTACTGCTAAAGATCCAAAAGCTTCACCTGCACTGTTTTCAGAATTAATCTGATTGATCTTTTTAATAAATTCTTTAAACTCTTGATTGCTTTCTTTTCTTTTGCTGCCGTGGCTAACAACAACTAATACTTTTTTGTTATCCATTATAACCCCGCCTTTAATTTTTTTAAGGCCTGATAGTTAGCTTCAATTGTTTTATCAAGATCTTCTTCACTTAAAGCTAAAGAAATAAAATTTGCTTCAAACTGAGAAGGAGGTAAATAAATTCCAGCATCTATCATTTCTTTAAAATAGGCTGCAAATAACTTTTGATCACAGTTTTTAACATCCTGATAATTTTTAACTTTTTTGTCTGTAAAGAATAAAGTAAACATCGAACCAACTCGATTAAAATAAGCGGGAATTTTAAGCTTTTCAATATTCTTTTTAAAACCCTTTTCCAGCTTTTCTGCCTTTACTTCAAGTTGAGCATAAATCTTTTTGTTTTTCAATTCTTTTAAAGTAGCCAGACCTGCCTGCATGGCCATTGGATTTCCTGATAAAGTACCAGCCTGATAAACCGGGCCAGCAGGAGCAACATAATCCATTATTTCTTTTTTGCCTGCATAAGCACCAACCGGCATTCCACCACCGATTATTTTACCAAATGTACTTAAATCAGGCTCAATCCCATACAGTTCCTGGGCACCACCACGGGCCAGACGAAAACCGGTCATCACCTCATCAAAAATTAAAAGACTTCCATTCTTACGACTAATTTCTCTTAAAAACTCTAAATAACCGGCTTCAGGTGCAATAACTCCCATATTTCCAGTTACCGGCTCTAAGATAATACCTGCAATCTCAGGTCCATATTCCGCAAAAACTTTTTCAACTGCCTGCTGATCATTATAGGGAACTACTATAGTTTCTTTAGCAGTATTTTCGGTTACCCCCGGACTGCCTTTGATACCCAGAGTAGCAACTCCAGAACCTGCATCAACCAGCAGACTATCTCCATGGCCGTGGTAACAGCCTTCGAGTTTAATAATTTTATCTCTGCCTGTATAACCCCGGGCCAGCCTAATCGCACTCATGGTAGCTTCAGTTCCCGAGTTGACCATCCGCACTTTATCAACTGCCGGATAAAAATCTACTATTAACTCTGCAATCTCAGTTTCTATTTCAGTTGGTGCCCCAAAACTTGTCCCTTTTTTAAGCTGTTTTTTTAATTTTTTTATTACCTGAGGTGGATTATAACCTAAGATCATCGGACCCCAGGAATTAACATAATCCAGGTACTTATTACCATCAATATCATAGAGATAAGCTCCTTTTCCCTTCTCAATAAATATCGGATCCATCTCTACAGCCGAAAAAGCTCGAGCCGGACTGTTAACCCCACCCGGGATTACCTTTTGAGCTTTTTTAAAAGCTTTAACTGATTTTTTTCTTTGATCTCCCATCAAAATCACTCCTTACAGATATCTTCCTGGTAAATATTAAAGTTTAAACTCAATAATTCTTATAGTTTTGATTAAACACTTACTATGATCTGGGTCAATTCTGCATTACTTTTTTGATTTCTTCTTTTAAAGTTTTAAACCCTTCTTTTCTATCCCGTTTTTCTACTTCAAAAGAGTCATTAACTCTGATAGTTATCTTATTAAAGGGCAGCGGAATCTTTAAATTATCCCATCTGTTTTTCAACTTAAAACTGTTTTTTGCCTCAATAGTTAACGGCAGAACTTTTCTTTTTGAAAAAAGGGCCATGATCAGTGCAAAATCTTTGATTTCATGTTCTGGCCCTGTTGGCCCATCAACAGAAAGTACCAGATTGGCATTGTTCTTTTTATTAATCTGGTTTTTAAGCTGAAAAATATAATTGCCATTACCAGCAAAATCAGGCAGTCTAATCACATCATAACCAAAATACCTGCTGATTCTGCTAACCACCCCACCCCTTTTATTTTGGGTTGTAACAATATTTAGCTGTTTCCCCTTTAAAAAAGGGTAATAACAATAGCTGTCACCATGCCAGATAAAGACAACAAATTTCTCCGGATATTCAGTTTCCAGATATTCAAGTTTTCCTGACATATCGACTTTGCTCGTTTTATAAACAAAATCTATATAATAATATAAACAGGCACTTATAATCTTTTCTTTGAGCTGAGTTAAAACTTCCATAGCAACACCTCTGATAATTATTATCTTTCATTTAAAAAATTACTCATTCAGCCAGCGAGCAGCACTATCAGCCCAGTATGTAATAATAATATCCGCACCGGCTCTTTTTATTGAGATTAAAATTTCCAAAGCAACACTTTTTTCATCAATCCAGCCTTTTTCTGCTGCCGCCTTAACCATTGCATATTCTCCACTAACATTATAAGCTGCAATTGGTAGGTTGAAGTTGGCACTGGCCTTTTGAATAATATCTAAATAGGATAGTGCGGGCTTGACCATAATAATATCTGCCCCTTCTTCAATGTCCAGTTTCATCTCTCTTAAAGCTTCTTCAGAATTAGCAGCATCCATTTGATAACTGCTGCGATCTCCCTGACCGGGAGCTGAATGGGCTGCATCACGAAAAGGACCATAAAAGGCAGAATGATACTTGGCAGAATAGGCCATAATACCTATTTCTTGATATCCCTTCTGATCTAAAGCTTCTCTAATTTTGGCTACTCTCCCATCCATCATATCCGACGGAGCAATCATATCTGCTCCTGCTTTAGCATGGGAAACTGCAGTCCGGGCCAATCTGCTTAAAGTAGCATCATTTTTAATTTCCCCGGCCTCTAAAATTCCGCAGTGGCCGTGATCTGTATACTGACATAAACAGAGATCAGTAATTACCAGAAGTTCCGGAAATTTATTTTTCAGCTTTCGTACTGCCTGCTGCACTATTCCATCCTGCTGCCAGGCACTGGAACCTTCTGCATCTTTATAGATCGGCAGTCCAAAAAGTATAACTGCTTTAATTCCCAGATTCATAAGCTGCTCTGCTTCTTTAACCAGCTGATCCAGGGATAAATGATAGTTGTCAGGCATCGAAGGGATTTCTTCTCTTATATTTTCTCCCTGAACTACAAATAATGGCTTGACAAAATCTGAAGCAGATAAATTTGTTTCTCTAACTAAATCTCTGATGCTTTGAGAACTGCGCAGCCGCCTGGGTCTATTTTTTAAATCCATTTAAATCTACCTCCTCTAAGATAATATTATTTATTAATTTTCTTTCCCTCAGGAATAATATTTTAAAATACCAGCAAATAAGCCTTCTATCGTATATTCTGAAGCTGTTATTTTAACATTAAGCCCATATTCCCTGGCTTTATCAGCGGTAACCGGGCCAATACAGGCAGCCGGAATTTCTTTCAGCTGCTGCCAGAACTCCTGCTGTCTGCTGTTTTCTACTGCAGCATCTTTTTTAACATTATTTTGAGTTTGAATAAGTTTTTCTAGACCATTAATAAAATTTTCTACTGTCGAAGAACTGGTAAAGGTTAATAAATTAAGTTCTTTATTTTGAATCAACTTCAATACTTCTGAATCTAATTTTACCGCCTCTGTTCTATAAGCTTCAACATTATTGACCTCTGCTCCCAGTTTTTTAAGTTCTTTTTCCAGCAGTTGAGGTGCAATATCAGCCCGCGGTAGTAAAAATGAAGCCTGACTGAGATTTATTTCAGCTTCACTTTCAAGCTTCTTTAGATATGCTAAAATTCCTGCAGTTGAATAATCTTCTGGTATGAAATCTGCTCTAATTCCATTTTTCTTTAATTCGGCTGCTGTTTTAGATCCAATAGTCATTACTTTTTTCCCGGCCAGAGCTCTTAAATCAAGCTGCTCGTTTTCCAGAGCCTGCATGAAATATTTAACCCCATTAACCGAAGTAAATATTAAATGAGTATATTTAGCTAAACTTTTAACTGCCTTTTGCAGAGGCTCATTGTTTTGAGCTGCTTTTATCTTAATTGTTGGAGCTAAAACTGAATTACCGGCCTCAGCCTCTATCAGATCTAGAAAAGAAGCTGCCTGTTCTCTGGGACGAGTGACCAGAATATTTTTTCCCAGCATCTTTTTGTTTTCAAACCAGGCTAACTTTTCTCTCAAATTTACAACTTCTCCAATGACAATTACTGCAGGAGGCTTAAACTCTGCTGCTTTGACTTTCTCGACAATATTTTTCAGAGTTCCCGTTATAGTCTGCTGGTTGGAGCGAGTTCCCCAGCGTACTAAAGCAACAGGTGTGTCTGGACTTTTTCCGGCAGCTAAAACTCTTTCTACAGTCTGCGGCAGTTTACCGACCCCCATTAAAACCACCAGAGTATCCACAGCTGCTGCAATTTTTTCAATTTCAATTGTACTCTCTTCTTTATCAGCTGCCTCATGTCCGGTAATCACTGCAAAAGAAGAGGCCAGATGTCTCTGAGTCAGCGGAATTCCCGCATAAAGTGGTACTGCCAGAGAAGAACTGATTCCAGGAATGATTTCAAAATCAATCCCGGCCTCTTTTAATTTTAAAGCTTCTTCCCCTCCACGCCCGTAAATAAAAGGATCCCCTCCTTTTAGACGGCAGACAGTTTTTCCTGCTTTAACTTTTTCGACCATCAGAGCTTCAATTTCACTCTGAGTATAATGATGGTCTTTTGCTTTTTTGCCGACATAAATTTTTTCTGCATCGATATTAGCATATTCCAAAAATCGATTATTTGCCAGCCGATCATATAAAACAACATCTGCGTTTTCAATTGCTTTTTTTGCTTTTAATGTTAAAAGAGCCGGATCACCAGGACCGGCTCCGGTTAAGTAGACTTTTGCTTCCATTTTTTATACTCCTTTTCCCCATAATTAAAATTATTTAATGAATGAGTTTCAATATTTTACTCTTTCAGATTAAGATTTATTATTTTTTAATCTGGCAAGAATTTCTGCTGCTCCAGCTGCTTTTATTTCCTCTGCCAGATCCTGCGCCAGTTTTTGAACAGAGTTTAAATTTAAATCTTTTGTACTGGCTTTTCTTTTGATTATTCTGCTGCCATCGAGTTCTCCGGCAGCTGCTGTAAGAATTAAAGTTCCATCTTTAATTAGAGCTTCTGCTGCCAGTGGTGCATGACAGCCGGCTTCCATTGCTTTTAAAAAAGCATGTTCTGTCCAGACCTCCAGAGCTGTATTTTTTGCTTCAACCTCATTTAAAATCTTTTTAAGTTGAGTACTTGTTTTTCGGATTTCTACTGCTACTGCACCCTGTCTGGCAGCCGGAAGACAGATTTCAGATGGTAAATATTCTGTAATCTGAGACTTAAGTCCCAGCCTTTCCAGCCCGGCTGCAGCCAAAATTACCCCATCTAGTTTTTGAGTTTTAATCTTTTTTAATCTTGTTTCTATATTTCCTCTGATAGGAACAATCTCCAGATCAGGACGGTAAGCTAAAAGCTGTGATTTGCGCCGCAGACTACCTGTTCCCAATCTTGCTCCTTCAGGTAAATCAGCCAGCTTTTTTTCTGCTCCTGCAAGTACATCCAGGCGGTTAGCCCGATCAATAACTGCTGCCACCTCTAGATCTTCAGGCAGCTCTGTCGGCAGATCCTTAAAACTGTGCACTGCCAGATCGATCTCTCCAGCCAGCAGAGCTATTTCTATTTCTCTAACAAAAATACCTTCTACATTAATTTCTACAAATTTCTTATCTCTTTCTCGATCACCGGTTGTAGAAATTTCTTTAATTTCAAATTCTATGTCTGGAAACTTATTTTGTAATTTTTCTTTAACTATCTGACACTGTTTTAAAGCCAGATTGCTGTTGCGAGTACCTATAATAAAAGTTTTTTTCAATTTAATCATCCCTAGTTTCCTTAATTAATGTCTGTTTTCTTAATTTTATAACAGACAGGTGCTTAAATGCAAAATTACTGCTGATAAATTTGCTGCTTCAATTTAAAAGCAGCTGGCTTTATTTAAATTAGTTTTCCAACTGTATGTAGGGGCAGCTCTATATCTTTTTTTAATTTAGCTAAGTCTTTTTCCTGCAGACTCAGCAAAACCACTGAAGCCGGTCCAGCTGACTTTTCTAAGTCCAACCCACTATCTATTACTTTAAAACTAAAATTATTTTCTACCGCCAGAATTCTGGCTTCATATAAAATCCCTTTAGAACCTACAGGTAAAATTTGTTCAATATAATTTAGCTTTTTAAGCTGCAGAAATTTTTTGAAATTTACTGCCCGGGATTCATTTTTCAATAAGTCTTCTCCAGTTAAAGGTAGTCCTGCTGCTGCAATTTTATTATTTTGGGTTGAAGAAGTATATCTTTTTAACTTTTTAAGAGTTATTTTGCCAATTACTGTTACACCGAGTGCAGTTTGAACGGTGGAGATGTTTTCTTCTGTACTGCCATTTAAAAGCTCAGCTGAACTCAATAAATTAAGATTTTCCCTGATCCCGGCAATAATTTCTCTGCCTGTCGGTTCATATTCTACTGCAAGATTATCAATTACCGAGATTACCTCAGCTCCAATTGACATAACCTCCATTAAAGGCACCTGAACCGTATATTTACCCAGGATTCTGTTGGAGACCTTTACCTGATCCTGAGCTTTTTCTCCCAGACCCCCGGCAGAATCACAGGCAATTACCAGCACCTCCTTATTATTTAGCTGCAGTAAAGAAATATCACGGTGAGTATTTATTAGCTTCATTAATTAATTCCCCACCCTATCTTTTAGATATTTAGCAATAATAACTGCCAGCAGGATATTAACAAATGAGGCTGTTGTCAGAACCGGAGCTGTAGCATAAAAAAATGGACTCCCAAAAAAGGGAATTAAAACTGCTGCTGAAACTACTCCATTAACAAATGTAGTGATCGCTACAGCAAGATAAACATTTTTTTTAATTAAATAAGAAAATATTAGCCCACAAACTCCCATAATAGCTGCAATCAAAAAATGAATTGCCCCCAGTACAAAACCTGAATTAAGAGCAGAAAGTAAATGCCCTAAAGCCAGGACAAGAGCTCCCGCTGGTCCCCCAATAATGATAACTCCCAGATAACCGGGCAGAGAATCAAGAGCAATACTTCCAACAGGACCGGGAAACTTGATATATGATCCGACTACAGATAAAGCCACCAGCAGTGCAATTTTTACCAGAAGCGATGTTTTTAAATACCTACTTTTTACTGAAGCAGACTCTTTCATTTCTAACCATCCCCTTATTTTATAGTTAGTAAGACTTAATAGTTTGTGAGACTTAAAGTTTTTTGCTATTTAAATATATTTTTCACTAAAACTTTTAAAATGCAGCCAGACTTAGCAGAAAAATTAATTCTCCTAATTCAATTATTGTGCCATAGATATCCCCTGTCATTCCTCCCAGTTTTTGACGGCTCCACCGGGCAAGATAAAAAATCAAAAATAAAATTAAAACTACCGCTAGTAATAATGGATAAAGAAAAGTTGACTCCACAAAATAAAAATATAGAACAAAGATGAAAATTGTTGTTAAAGTACTGTAAATCAAATCAATAGTTTTTGCACTTTTACTTAATGCACCAGCCAGCACACTGCTCACTGCTGGTTCAACAAAAATTATCACATATCCCAGAAGATAACGGACCAGGACAGTCATAAGGACAATTATCTGCAGACTGTTTCTAAGCAGGAGTTCCTTAAAAAGCAAATATTTTAAACCCAGAATCAAAATTAAAGTTACCAGGGCAAAAATACCGGCATTAGAATCGTGCATGATTTTTATAGTTTTAGCCTGATCTCTACCGGCAAAAAAACCATCGGCAAAGTCTCCCAGACCATCAAGATGCAGGGCTCCTGTTAAATAAACATAGATTATCAGTAGCAATAAGGCTCTGATCTCCACAGTAAAAACAAAGGCAAGCAGGTAGTCCGCCAGGATAATTATACAGGCCAGCAGCAGACCGACCAGAGGAAAATAATTAAGTTTTAATTCAGATACCTCTTTTAATTTAACTGGAATTCGACTCATAAAAGTTAGAGCAGTTAAAAAGTTATTTATTACTTTTCTCAAAGCACCCTGACCTCCTCGTCATCTAAAGTATATTCTCTGATGTTTTCCAGGCCTCTTGCTTTAATCTCCAGCGGCAGACCGGACTGAACTAGATAAACTTTTTCAGCATATTCTGCAGCCAGTCGGGCTGCTCTTCCCGAAATATCTCTAAAATCTCTACCCATCTTAGAAGCCGGCACCACCCCTTTTCCAGTCTCATTCTGAACAATAATTAAATTCAATTCTTTTCTCCGGGCAATTTCTAAAATCATTTCTATTTCTTCTAAAATATCTGCTTCCATTTCTGTAAAGTCCTGTTTCTGCTTTTTAAATATTAAATTACCCAGATAGGTGGTTAAACAGTCAAATAAAATTGTTTTATTTTTCTCTAGATCTTTTAAATATGAACTGATATCATAGGCTTCTTCTACTGTCTGCCATTCATCCGGCCGCTGTTTTTTGTGTTTTTCAATCCGTAATTCCATTTCCGAATCAGTGACCACACCACTGGCCAGATAAATTACATCCAGACCGCCAATTTTTTTTGCAACCAGCTCGGCAAAACTGCTTTTACCGCTTCTGGCACCACCCTGAATTAAAATAATCCCCATTTTACCACCCCACTTCTGTTAATTAATTTCCGCCCAGGAGAAGCTTCAGGTTTTCAATTAAGATTTCATTTTCTTTTCTCGATTTAACAGCTACTCGAATAAAATCATCCTGCAGACCGTGATAACTGTCACAATTACGAATTAAAACAGCTCTTCTGGCAAGTTCCTGCTTTAATTCTGCAGAACTATAATCTGTCCCTGAAATATTAATAAATATGTAATTTGTTGTTGGCTGATAAACCTTTAATTTTTTAAATTCTTTTAACTTTTGAGATAAAAAGTTTCTTTCGACAGCAATTTTTTTCCGGCTCTGTTTAACATAATCAGCTATCTCCTGCTTCCTCGAAAAAATTATTTCTCCTGCCAGCTGCGAAAAATAATTGACCGACCAGGGATCTCTTCTATTCTCTAATTCTAAACTCAAGCTCTTATTTGTAAGGGCATATCCCAGTCTCAAACCCGGAATAGCAAAAAGTTTGGTCATCGACTTAAGAATTACTAAATTATCATAACTATCCAGCAGCTTTATTGTTGAATATTGAGCTGGTTCAGTTAAAAAATCTATAAATGCTTCATCGATTACCACAGTTATATCATTTTCAGCCGCTTTCTGAATTACCGTTTCTAATTTATCTGCTTTTAGTAAGTGCGCAGTTGGATTATTGGGATTACAGATAAATAATAGATCAATTTTATTATTTAAATTAGCCTTTAATTGTTCTAAATCAGGCATAAAATTAGCTGACTGACTCAATTGGAAATGTTTAATTTCTGCACCTACTGACTCTGCTGCCAGCTGATATTCCGAAAAAGTTGGGTCAATTACCAGGACCTGCCCTGGCTGCAAAACTTTATTCAGCTGATATATCATTTCGGCTGCTCCATTAGCAACTGTTACCTGATCAGCAGTAAGTCGGTGTTTTTCTGCTATTAATTTCTTTAAATTTTTTGAATTTATTTCGGGATAATTCTCTATTTTTTTAACATTGGAACTGATAGCTTCCAGGATTAACGGCGGTGGACCCATAAAATTTATATTGGCACTAAAATCAATAATCTGATCCGGATTTAGATTGTTTTCCCGTGCTGCTTCAATTAATCTTCCTCCATGTTGGTGTTCCAAACTGACCCCTCCTCTCTATTCCACCTGAAATCATTTTGACTCTCTGTAAATATTCAAGTTCTGTTTCCATTTTGATTTCTTTGAGCAGTTTTTCTGATTCAAAATTTTCAGTTACTAAAACTCCAGTTATGGTACCACTGTGAGCGATATTAATCCCATAAATCTGTTTCTGTCCCTGAACTATCTTTAATAATTTATCCAGGTTTTCTTTATAAAGAATTTCCTGATGAGCCAGAGCGCTGACTGTTGCACCTCTACCCAGCAGCTGACAATTATTGTTTTTTAGTCCCTTTTTAATTAATTCAAAAGACTTTTTTGTATTTTCCTCTTTGCTCTTATTTAAAAATTTCAGTTTTTCTGACTGATTGAATTCTAAAGAATCCACAGTTCCATTTTCTTTCAGAAGCAGAATATCAAGTCCAGGTGCTTCTGCAATTAAATAATTATTTTTACCTTTTAAATGATCAAAAATTCTTATTCCATCCAGAAAAACACTATCAGTTGGCTCCAGTTCAAGACAGATACTTTGTAAAAGTTTAAAATCAACTTTATTCTCTAAAAGCAGCATTACTGCAGCAAGAGCAGCACTTATATCTGCTGTAGAAGAAGCCATTCCAATTCCGGTTATTAGTTGAGAATTTATCGTTATTCTAATACTCTTTTGCTTTAAATTATAGTAATCTAATAATTTTTCAACAGCAGTTTTTGTTTTAAAAGTACTTTCGGTGACCGAGTTATTTTTATTGATAATTACTTGTTTTTCGCCCTCAGTCAAATGAACACTTACTTCGGAATATAAATTTATCGGACAGGAAATCAAAAAATTTTGATCATCTATACTGCCCTGAAGCAGCTCTCCACAGCTGCCCGGAACTCTAACGGTAATCTGCTGCAAAACTTTATCTCCTTTCCTGGCCAGAAAACAATATTTTTAGATTTATCTTCAAAAAAATTATTGCCAGATCTGGATCCCCAAAACTTATTATTTTAAATCAAGGCAAAAACGACTGCAGCTGTGATAACAAACAGCAGCACTGTAAAATAAATTAGCTTATTCAACTTTAAAACATCTTCAACTTCGAATTTTTTCTTCTGCTGTCCAATATAGGCTCTAAAACTTTCCTGGCCGTGATAATAATTAAGGCCTCCAAAACGTAAGCTGAGAGCTCCAGCTGCAGCTGCCTCCGGATAACCAGCATTGGGACTGGGATGTTTCTGAGCATCATTTACAACTGTTTTTAGTGCTCCTTTAAAATCATAATGGAGTAAAAAAGAGGCTGCAGTCATTAAAAGTGCTGTAATCCTGGCCGGAATATAATTAAAAAAATCATCAGTTCTGGCGGCAGCAAAACCAAAGTTAAAATATCTGTCATTTTTATAGCCCAGCATCGAATCCATAGTGTTTACCGCTTTATAAGTTACTGCCAGAGGCAGCCCTCCAACAAGATAATAAAAGGCAGGTGCTAGAATACCATCTGAAGTATTTTCAGCCAGAGTTTCTAAAACAGCCCGAATCACTTCCTGCCTACTGCTCTGACCGCAGTCTCGACCAACAATTAGATTTACTTTTTTTCTTGCCAGCTCTAAATCATTATTTTTTAAAGCAAAATAAACTTTTTTACCAGCATCAATCAGCCCCTTGAGTGCCAGAGTTAAACTCAGCAAAAAAAGCTCCAGCAGATAAGCAAAATTCCGATTTATCTGTAGTGACAGCTCAACAATAAGATAGCTAAGATAATAACTGAAAGTCAGAACAACTAATACTAAAATAGCTCCCTTAATTTTTGCCAGCAGCGGACTATCCTCATTTTTTAGTAAATGTTTTTCCAGCCAGCTGATCAGAGAACCTATAATCACAACTGGATGTGGAATCCATTTCGGGTCGGAAATAATTAAATCTATCATTAAGCCAATAATTAAAAACACTAAAATTTCCAAATTAAGCACCACTCTTTTTATAAGCTAAAGCTCTAAGCAAAAAATTCTTCACCACTAGTGGATTAGAAGCAAAATGAAGATGAACATAAGAAGCTAAAATATTTTCCAGAGTACTGTATCCTTCTTCTTTTTTGCGATAACTATAATTTCTTTTTACATTTGCATCAATTTCGCTAATTTTTGAATAGTGAAAAACGTGGCCTCTAGCTTTTTCTCCCTTTTTAAATAATAAATTATCTGCTGTGGCTTCAACTTCCCGATAACCCATCTCCTGCAGCTTTGAAGTCATTTCTATCTTTGCCGGAATTAAATCCAGCATCTGATAGGTTTTCCCTTCAAAATCTTTGACCTGACTGCAGAGATACATTAAACCTCCACACTCTGCATAAATAGGAAGTCCCTGCCTGACTTTTTCTTCTAAATCATTTTTAAACTCTTTATTAGCAGCCAGCTCTTCCAGAAAACTCTCAGGAAAACCTCCACCAAGATAAACTGCATCCACTTCTGGCAGCTGACTATCATTTAAAGGACTAACTTCAATAACTTCTGCGCCTGCCGCTTTTAAAAGCTCCAGATTCTCCTGATAATAAAAGTTAAAAGCCTGATCAAGAGCAACTGCAATCTTTATTTTCTCTTTTTTAACTTTCTCTTTTAAACCAGATTCAAAATTAGCAGCAGAATCGGTCTCTACTAAATCATCTGATTCCGAAATTTCTATTATCCCATCCAGATCAATATATTCTTCCAGCAGCTCAATCAGTTTTTGATTGTAGGCTTTAAGTTCTCTGCTCTCAGAAACTGGGACCAGTCCCAGATGCCTTTCCGGCAGCTCAAGATCCTGATTTTTCGGAAGATAACCTAGAATTTTTAGATCGCTCATCTTAGCTTCAATTGCTTCTTTTAGAAGTTTAAAGTGATGAGAACTGCTGACATTATTTATTATAACACCTTTGAGATTTAAATCCTGATCATAATTTTTATAGCCATAGACTACTGCAGCTGCACTCTGAGCAACTTTGCGGGCATCAATAACTAAAATAACAGGAGCCTTTATAATTTTCGCAATCTCGGCTGTACTGCTGACCGAATCTTTACCCTTGCCGTCAAAAAGACCCATCACTCCTTCAATTACAGAAATATCAGCCTGCTGACTCATTTTTGAAAAAGTATTTCGGACTCCAGCAGCTCCTGAAAAATAGCTGTCTAAGTTATAGGAATTTCTATCACAAATTAACGTATGAAAGCCGGGGTCGATATAATCCGGCCCAACTTTAAAAGGCTGCACTTCAAGACCACGCTTTTTAAGTGCTGCCATCAACCCTAAAGCAAGGGTGGTTTTGCCAACTCCACTGCGGCTGCCGGCAATAACAATTTTTTTATTCATCTCTCATTTCCTCCTCTACAACTGACAGTGTGATTCCCGAATATTTTCTCTTATCTATTATTAACTTGCCGGGAGCTGAAGCCAGGATTGCTGCCGGGGAGGCAGCGGCTGCGACTCCGGTTATTTTTTTTACAAAATCTGATTTTTTAATATCTAAGTCCGCCTCTACTTTTTGGATTTTTTCTCTCGCAACTATTTCTAGCGGCCAGTTATTTGCTGCTGCCAGCTTTAAGATTCCATTTTCTTCTTTCTTTAAATCAATGGTTGCAACTTTTTTGATGCTTTCAGGCAGCAAATTAAAATCTGCTAGAAGACTACCTAAAGCAGCTTCAATCTCTGCAGCAGTTTTATTTTTTCTGCAGCCAATACCAATTACAATATTTCGGGGAATTAACTGCAGCTGATTTTCCCTAAGATTAAACTTATGATTAGAAATTATGACCTCAAATGCGCGACTACGGCTCAGCTCAGACAGCTGGTTCAAAGAATATTTTTTTAAACTATCATCTTTTTCAAGCTTAATTTTATAATCACTATAAATATGCAGTTCTCTTCCAAATAAAAGAGCTCCATTTGCCTTTTTTAATCTTTCAAAAGGTTTGATTTCGCAGTTTAATCTTTGTGCTAAAAGATCTACAGCCAGCTTGTTATTACAATCGGTGGCAGTAGTAATTACCGGGCTGGCCTCTAAAAACTCTGCCAGCTCTGCTGTAAGTTGATTGGCTCCTCCCAAATGACCGGAAAGAGTACTGATCACATTCTGGGCTGTATCATCGATTGTCAGTACAGCCGGATCAGATTTTTTACTCTCCAGTAAGGGAGCAATTATTCGGACAACTATTCCCAAAGCCATGATAAAAATTAAAGCATCATACTCTTTAAATATCCTGCCTACTAAACTGCTTAAAGAATTAAAACTAAAATAATTATCAGATTCACTATTTAATTTAGATGGTAGATATATATCCAGAACCTGATATTCTTCTTTTAATTTTAAAGCAAGCTTTTTAGCAGCCGGAGTCAATACTATCACGGCAGCCTTTTTTTCTTTAAGCATAATTACACCTCTGCTTTATAATCATTTTTAATATATTTGATCAGACCAGCAGCTTGATTAAAAACTAAAGGATAATTTATCTGAGGTCTCTGAATAACAATAATCTCTATTCTCAACTCAACTGCTGCCTCAATTTTACTCTTTAAGCCACCACTATCTCCACTTGCTTTGGTAACTATTACATCTGCTCTGAATTCTTTAAATAAAGCCCGGTTAAATTCTTTAGTAAAAGGTCCTTTGACTGCAATTATATTTGCCGGTGGCAGTCCGAGATCAATTATGTTTTTAATAAAAGTAGGAAAAGTCATCACTCTCATAAATAATCTATTTTCAAAATTGGAGATTTTATTGATAAAAATTTCTACATTTTTAGAGCCAGTTGTTAAAAATATCCTTTCAAAATCATTTGCTCTCTCAGCCGCCTGCTCATAATCGACAGCTCTTATTATATTTGCAGTAGTCTGCTCATATTGGCTTAAATCAACCTTTTTTCTTTCATAGCGGGTATATTTTATTCCAGCTTCTACAGCAGCTTTAATTGCATTTTTAGTTATTTCTTCTGCAAAAGGATGAGTTGCATCCACTACCAGCGTAATTTTTTCTTTTTTAATTAAATTATAAAGATCGTTCTTATCCATTCTTTTTTTTATAACTCTAATCTCAAATTTTTCTTTAATTAACTTTTTACCATAATCTGTGGTAACAGAAGCAATTAAATTTTCTCCCTCATTTATTAAACACTCAATTAGCTGATAACTATCAGATGTACCTGCTATAACTAAAATCATAAATTATAGCCTCGGGGAGTTATTATCTTATCATCAGCCACATAAGTTTGAGAATTACCAATTACTAATGTACTTAACATATCTACTTTTTTTAGAGGCAGGTTTTTTAAGTCACTGATTATAGTTTTTTCGCCTTCCCTGTTAATATTACGTACTATCCCAACAGGAGTATCCTGAGCTCGATGTTCCAGATAAATCTCTCGAGCAATTCTTAACTGTTTTTTTCTTCTGCTGCTGCGGGGATTATATAAAACAGTAATTAAATCTGCTTCTGCTGCAGCTTTTAATCTTTTAACTATTAGTTCCCAGGGGGTCAAAATATCACTGAGGCTGATTACTGCATAGTCATGCATTAATGGTGCTCCCAGCACAGCAGCGGCTGCGTTGGCCGCTGTAATTCCGGGAACAACTTCTACTTCTAAATCTAAATTTCTTTTATCAACTAATTCTAAAACTGGGCCTGCCATTCCATAAACTCCGGCATCACCACTGCTGATAATCGCTGTGCTTTTTCCATTTAAGGCAGATTCAATTGCCTTTGTTACTCGTTCTTTTTCTGCGCCCATTCCGCTCTGATAAATGTCCTGTTGATCAGAAATAATTTCTGTAATAAGTTTTAGATAACTTTTATAGGCCACTATAACTTCCACTTCTTTTAAAATAGTAAATGCTTTTCTGCTCATCATTTCTGTAGAACCGGGTCCAATTCCAATTACATATAATTTTTTTGCTGCTGACAATTATAACAGCTCCTTTCAGATCGAATATGATTTATTTATTACTTTTTGCAGAAGTTCATTATTATGAGAAACTATAACAAACGGCTGTGAGATTTTGTTTAAAATATAAACCATTCTTGCTGCTGATTCCTGATCAAGACTGGCAAAAGGTTCATCCAACAAAAGCAGTTCCGGCTCCATTGCCAGGACTGAAGCAAAGGCAATAATTTTCTTTTGTCCCTGAGAAAGATTATAACTTGCTTTTTTTTCGAAACCTTCCATCCCAACCAGCTTCAATTTGGCTTTAACAATCTGTTCTGCTTCCTTTCGGCTTTTACCAAGATTTATAGGACCAAAGGCAATGTCTTCTTCCACAGTTGGACAGAATAATTGATTATCGGAATCCTGAAACAGATATCCTACTCTTTCCCTGACCTCTAAAAAATCTTTCTCTTTTTTTCTTTCTTTTCCGAATATACTCAGTCGGCCCGCCTGCGGCTTAATTAAGCCCATTATCAGCTTAAAAACAGTAGTTTTTCCGGCTCCATTTGGTCCTTTTAAAGCAGTCCTTTCTCCATCTCTAATTTCAAAATCAAAACCTTCTAAAACATTATTTCCAGCTTCATATTTAAAATAAATATTCTCTAATTTTATCAT
>Ga0163219_100096_pt1 | contig 22373 bp, 19 predicted proteins | sample MSEWel2016_04_06_FD_113150 | JGI IMG/M metagenome (GOLD analysis project Ga0163219, IMG submission 113150) | Subsurface microbial communities from deep shales in West Virginia, USA - MSEEL Well Study Marcellus 3H_2016_04_06 ...
ATTTAAGTAATCCATAGTGTGCACCTTCCTGTAATTAGTTATTTTGTGGTGATTTAATTATATTACAGTTCGGTCCACTATGGGTATTTTTATTTTGTTCAATTTGATTTTACAATGAAGCATACTATAAATAATAATAATAAATTTAGAAATCCATTGTCTATAACTATGGATAGTAATAAGGAGCTTACAGTTGTATTTTCTAATGAATTTACAGTTTCAGCTACTGCCAATAGAGCGGGGATAATCAAGGTTAAAGGTGGAGAGATTTTATTTTCTACAGAGGTAGAGAAGGAAGGTAGATTTAGTTATGGTAAAGAGATTACTTTAATAGCAACCCCTCCGGCGGATTATGGCATTGCATATTGGGAAGTAAATGGACAGAGGTTTAATGATAGTGATAATATGAATTTAGATCAGACTGAAATTAGCATCAAGATAGATGGAAATAAAGATGTTAAGGTTATATTTAGCCCTAATGTTTATGAGGGAGATTATGATCAGGATGAAGGAACAATTTGGGGTGCTATCAGAGAAGAGATTAATAAAAAGAAAGGGCCTATTACAGAAGCTAATTTAAAAGAACTGCTCTATATCAATGCTACTGGATATGATATTAGTGATTTAAGTGAAAGTTCAGAGTTAACAGGGGAGAAGTATACTAGCTATTTAATCAATCTAGAGACCCTTATTTTAGATGGATCTGAAATTGGAGATCACCCAGTTGATGCTGATATGTTAGAAACAATCTCTGAAATTAATAGCTTACGCCAGTTAGAAATCTCTGATATCATTGTAAATGATAATGGTGATGATGATTATACTAGTGACGATTTAGGTTATGACCATACTGATTTCGCAGTAATTGATGCTTTTTCTAAATTTGATAAATTAAATAATCTTGAAGTTTTGAAATTAAATCACAATGGGATTACTGATATAAACTTTATTCAAAATTTAACGAAATTAAAGAGTTTGTGGTTATTAAATAATAGATTAAAAGATATTACTCCATTAGAAAACCTAAAAGATAATTTAGAAGAAGTATATTTAACAGGAAATAAATATATTAGAATTGGCACTGATGAATTGCCATCTTCTGGGGATGAGCATTTAGATGATTTAATGATTGAGAATTATCATGTGCTAAATAAATTAAGTAGTGTATATACTGAAGAATGGCCTGAAGTTATTGTAGATATTGAAGGTGATGGAAAATTGAATATTTCTCCAACAAATAATGAAAATTATTTCTTCCCTGGTAGAGATATTTTTATTATTCCTACCCCTCTTGCAAGAGTAGGTGAAGGAGATGTTTTAACAGGCTTAAGTATAGATGGTAATCCAATAAAGATACAGGAAACTGATAATACAGTTGATGATAATAGTGTTCAGGCACTTTTAAATTCTGAAGGAAGAGTCATTAAAGGTGCTATTATTAGTGATGATGATATAATTTATGCTACTTACTATACTAATCCTGACAATGGTCAAACCCATAATATAATAGGAAAAATAGTAGTAATAGATTGTAAAAGTGACATTGATATCTCTGCAACCTTTGAAGAGTAATGATTAATTTATATATAAAGAGGTGATTTTTTGAATAAAAAAACTGTATTATTTGCTATGATGATTATTTTAATCTTTTCATTTAAAGCTATGGCAACTAATGAATTAGGCATTAAATTTGGATTGAATGAATTAGATAGTCAAGATGAGAAGTTAAAGGGTGGAGTTTTAATCTTAAAAAGTAATGAACTTACTCCTTATAACTTATATGAGGAGTTATTTGTAAGAGACTCCTTTGCTAAAAATGGAGATTATGGTTTTAATATTCTTGATGTATTGTTCTATAATAAGGCTGATAGTTTCTCTAAAGATAGTTATATGGGGTGGGGAATTAAGAGAATATTTTTAGATAATTCTACGGCATCGGATTTCTGGTTTACTACAGATATTACTGGATATTTGTTACCAATTAGTTTAAGGATAGGAAAAGAGATTAATGATAATCTTGAGTTAGTTCTTGTTGGAGATTATTTTGCCATTGGAAAATATGAAATGTTAGTTCCTGGTGATAATGGAGAAGGGAATATAGATGGATATAGCGCAAGCTTTGAGATCAATTTTAGATTAAGTGAGAGTTTTAAATTAAATGCTACTTATATTCTTGAAAATTATAACTTTGATAAAGACGATGATATAATTGGTTATAGCGATTTTAGTGAGGGATACCATGGGATTTATTTAGGTGCTCAGATGGTTTGGTGATTTAATAAAACCCTGGAAATACTAACGTTTCCAGGGTTTTATCATTTTTTAAAACAGCTTTTTGATAAGATATATTTAGTGGCAAGATTATTAAAAAGTATGTTATAATTATAGCTGAGTATTAGAAGTAATGTTTAGGATTGATTAAGGAGTAATTAATGAAAAATAAACACTTGTTTTTATTATTTAGGGGAGGGCAGTATGGGGCTGATAGTTATATCTTTAATAATGGGGATTTTAATTTCTTATAAAGGCTTATTAGCAGAGAATTTATATAGTTTTACAGATAAGTTGACTTTAGTTGGATTATTTTTATTATTATTTACTATGGGGGTTAAAATTGGTGGTGATCCAGAGGTAGTAAGTAACCTTAAAACCTTGGGATTTAAAGCTATTGTTTTATCATTAGGGAGTGTATTAGGTAGTGTAATCTTATTGTTCTTATTTGAATTTAAGTTTAAAAGGGAGGATTAAGGGTGTTATGTTAGTGGCTATAATAATTATTATAATCTTGGGAGTGATATCTGGTTATTTTATTATCCCAACTTCATCACTAGAGTATTTAGATTTAATTTCAACTATATCTTTATCTATTTTATTATTAGGAGTAGGTATAGATATTGGAAGAAATAAGGAAGTAATAGCTGATTTAAAGAGATTAGGCTTTAAAATAATGTTGGTTCCTACCTTAATAGCGATAGGTAGTATAGCAGGAGCAATTCTTTTTGGTATTTTAATTAAATTGCCAGTTAATGAGTCATCGGCTATTGCTGCTGGCTTTGGTTGGTATAGTCTTTCAGCAGTTATATTGACTAAAACCTATAGCACAGATATCGGTGCTTTAGCATTTTTAAGCAATGTGTTTAGGGAGTTATTTGCACTAGTCTTAATACCACTACTGGCTAAAATAGGCACTAAGCTTACAGTAATTGCTCCTGGAGGGGCTACAACAATGGATACAACCTTACCCTTAATCACTAAGAGTGTAAATGATACTGAGATTGCAATAATCGCTTTTATTAGTGGTGCAGTACTATCTGCATTTGTTCCAATTTTAGTTCCACTTTTGATTTAGTTAGAATTGGTGATTTATGAAGCAATAATTACTTTTTAAAGAGGGATTTAAACCATTTAATAGGTGCAGGTAACTTAAAACCTCCACCAACAGCTTTCATATCATCATGTTCATTTTTAGACCAAGCAAATAAAAAATCAACCTTCATAGTATAACCTCCTTTTTATGTAGGTTCAACTTACTATTTACTTTATGAGAGAGTAGGGATTTTGGTTACAGATTTTTAGGATTTATTTTTATTATATTCATTTTATTATTCTCTTTAGTCCAATTTATACCATTTATGAAAAGGAGATTAATAGTGAGTATAGAATTATTATTAATTGCGGGTATTTTTATCTTTGAGAATTGGTGAGTATTTATATAAGATATATTTAAATGTAAAGATTATTTTAAAATTGTAAGTAGTATGAAGTTCTATAGAAGTTTTTAGCTAAATTGAGCAGAATATAATCTAAATTGCTATTTATATAGAGATGAATTATAAATGTAATAACTTAGTAGAGAAAATAAAGGTTATAGTTTTGGGTTTATGTAGGGTACTTTTATTTTAAATATATATTTATAACATATTAAATTAGAGAATAATTCTTCAATTCATACTTTTTGATACTTATTCAAATAATAAATCTGTATAATATTCATAAGAAAAAGGGTGATAGGGATATGGAATTTGAACATGTGACAGTATTATTAAAAGAGACTATAGATTATTTAAACTGTAAAGAGGGCGGAATTTATGTTGACTGTACTTTGGGAGGAGCTGGACACTCTGAAGAGATAGTCAAAAGAATCGGTGCTGAGGGTAGATTGATTGGAATTGATCAAGATAGTGCAGCAATTAAAGCTGCTCAAGAGAGGTTAAGTAAGTATGATGCTCAGATAGATTTAGTCAAAGATAATTATCGGAATTTGACCTATGTATTAGATGATTTAGGAATAGAGAAAGTAGATGGGTTTGTCTTTGATTTAGGGGTTTCATCTTATCAGTTAGATACTCCACAACGGGGCTTTAGCTATAATTATGATGCTCCTTTAGATATGAGGATGAATCCAGATAGGGGAAAAACTGCAGCTGATTTGGTCAATACATTATCTGAGGATGCACTCTCAGAGATTATTACTGAATATGGTGAAGAGCGCTGGGCAAGTCGAATTGCTGAGTTTATTGTTGAACGCCGTAAAGAAGAGAAGATAGAGACTACCTTTCAGCTAGTAGATGTGATTAAAGCTGCTATTCCAGCTGGGGCAAGGCGAGAAGGACCCCATCCAGCAAGAAGAACCTTTCAAGCCTTGCGGATAGCTGTCAATAATGAATTGGGTATTATTGAAGATGCAATCAAGGATGCAGTGTCTAGGTTGAAGAAGAAGGGAAGAGTCAGTATTATCACTTTCCATTCCTTAGAGGATAGAATAGTTAAACATACCTACAAAGATTTAGCTAAAAAGTGCACCTGCCCACCAAAGTTTCCAGTATGTACTTGTGATACTAAACAAGAGGTGAAGATTATAACAAGAAGTCCAATTGAACCAAGCCCAGAAGAAATCAGTCAAAATCCAAGGTCTAGAAGTGCCAAATTAAGGGTAGCAGAGAAGCGATAAATTGTTCTAAAATAGAAGGTTGGTGAATAAAGTTGGTAAAGAGACCTAGAAGAGAATATCTTGATCATCACCAAGGTGGAATTAGACACAATAGTGAACATAAAGTCAGACAAAAGAAGGATAATAATACCTTTAAGTTGATGTTCTTTTATAGCTTTTTGCTCTTTTTAATAGGGGTGGTCTTCATCATATATATTAATCAATATGTTCAGGTATCTAGATTGAATTTTCAAGTTGAAAAGTTAGAAGAGCAGAGGGATAAATTAAAGACTGAGAAGGCTTATTTACAATTGGAGATATCTAGCTTGAAATCTTTGCGTAGAATTGAAAAGATTGCTAAGGATGATTTGGGAATGGCTGAGCCTGATGAGATAAATTATATTATTGTAGAAGAGCCTCAAGATAAAAAGAATAAAGATATCAATCTAGCTGAGAATAAAGACAAGGAAATAAAAACTGTTAAGAAGAAAGGGATTAAAGATAGAATATTTGCTTGGTTTAATAATATATCTCAAGTGCAGGCAGGAACCCTGGACTAATAATCTTTATTTATAAATTAATATCTTATAAAATATATATCTTAATAGGGGGCACTAATAGAAATTGAAGTCTGTATAAAACCCTCCTAATAATTGGATAAGGAGGTAGTTAGTTGAGAAATCTAAGATTAGAGACTAAAAAGAGGATTAATTTTTTATTTATAATTTTAATGGCGGTAATGTTATTCTTATTAGGTAGATTTTCATGGATACAGATTATAAGTAATAATCTCTATCAAGAAAAAGCCTTAGGACAACGCTTAAGAGAGCTAAAGGTTGAGCCTAAGCGGGGGATAATCTATGACAAAAACGGTGTAGAGCTAGCAGTTAGTGCTAGTGCTGATACTGTTGTAGCAATTCCAAAAGAGATTAAGAATCCAGAAGAGACAGCAAGGAAGTTATCTGAAATTTTAGATCAAGATCAAGATGAAATTTATAAGAGGATAACTAAGAAGGCTGCTGCTGTATATATTTCAAGGAAGATAGGTGATGAACAGTCTAAGGCAATTAGAGAGTTGAATTTATCGGGAATAACCTTTACTGAGGAGACTAAACGCTTTTATCCTAAAGGTATGCTTGCTTCCCATCTATTAGGCTTTTCAGGGGTTGATAATCAAGGGTTACAGGGTATAGAGTTATCATATGATAATCAGCTTAAGGGGAATCCAGGAAGGATTTCGATTGAAAGTGATGCAGTTGGTCGTAAGATTCCAGAAGGGATTAAGGATTATAAAGCTCCTGATGATGGTAATAATATTTATTTGACAATAGATAATGTACTCCAATATATAGCAGAACGGGAATTGGATAAGGCATTGACAGAACATACTGCTGAAGCAGCTACTATTGTGATGATGGATCCCAATACTGGAGAGATTTTAGCTTTAGCAAATCGTCCAGCTTATGATCCCAATAATTTTGCTGAATATTCTCCAGGATTATGGAGAAATCGTGCTGTTTCCGATACTTATGAACCAGGCTCTACTTTTAAGATTATTACCACTGCGGCTGGTTTAGAAGAGGGTGTAGTTCATCCTAATGATAAATTTTTTGATCCAGGGTATATAGAGGTGGCAGGTCAGATTATCCATTGCTGGAAGCATGGAGGCCATGGTAGTCAGACCTTTGCTGAGGTTGTACAGAACTCTTGTAACCCTGGTTTTGTTCAAGTGGGGCAACGCTTAGGAAAAGAGACCTTCTATAAGTATATCAAAGCCTTTGGATTTGGTGATAAGACAGATATCCAATTTCCAGGTGAAGCTAAAGGATTAATGTATACTCTACCTCAAATTGGACCAGTAGAGTTAGCTACTATGGCTTTTGGTCATGGGGTTTCAGTTACTCCAATTCAATTAATAACTGCAGTATCAGCAGTAGCAAATGGTGGTCAACTATTAAACCCCCATTTAGTCAAAGAGGTTAGGAGTACAGATGGTAAGTTAATTAAGAAGGTAGAACCAGAGCCTATTAGAAAGGTTATCTCTGAAAAGACTGCTAGAATTGAAAGAGAGCTTCTAGTTGGTGTTGTTGAGAATGGTTCTGGACAGGCAACGAAATTGGATGGGTATGAGATAGGTGGTAAGACAGGAACAGCCAAGTATTATGGGCAGCGGAAGTACAATGTCTCCTTTGTAGGGATGCTTCCAGCAGATAAACCAGAGTTGGTTGCCTTAGTTGTGGTTTATGGCTTAACTAGTGAGCCCCATTATGCATCTCAAGTAGCAGTTCCTATCTTCCATAATGTGATTAAGGATGCTGTAAGATATTTAGAGATACCACCAAAAAAAGAGAATGAGGACAAGGAAGATGAGAAAGAACATATAAAAAGAGTAAAGGTTCCAAATGTTAAGAACTTATCTTTGAGTGTAGCAGAAGAGATGTTGGTAGATCAAGGGTTAAAGGTTAAGTTAGAAGGAGAAGGGGACATTATTGTTGATCAGGTACCTAATCCTGAAGTAGTTGTTAATAAAGGAAGTACAGTTATATTATTTTTTGATGGTGCTGAGAAGAATAAGAATAGATATAAAGTAACTGTGCCCAATTTAAAGGGAATGAGAGTTAGAGAAGCAGCCAATATAATGAGCGATTTAGGTTTGAGGTTGAGATGGCAAGGGGCTGGAGAAGTTGTAAAACAGCAGCCAGTAGCGGGAAAAACTGTTGACTCTGGAGACTATATTAAAGTTTGGTTAGAATAAATGCACAATTTACAATCTACAATTAAAATATTTTAATTGTAGATTCAATAAATTTTGATTATATGATTTTTATTGTACACTGTACGTTGTCAACTGATATTAGGGGGGGTAAAATGATTAAATTACAGGAACTACTTAAAGTGTTAGAGTATAAAGAGCTTAATCAAGATTTAGATATAGATATTGCAGGGATAACTTATGACTCTAGAAAGGTGGAAGAGGGGTATTTATTTGTAGCTATTACTGGTTTTAAGTCTGATGGGCATCAATTTATTGCCAATGCAGTTGAGAATGGAGCCAAAGCTATCATTGTAGAAAAAGATGCTGAGGCTAGTGGGGTTGCAGTAATTAAAGTAGAGGACTCAAGGAAGGCTTTAGCCCAATTAAGTGCTAAGTTCTATGGATATCCATCTAAAGAGCTAACAGTAGTGGGGGTAACAGGTACCAATGGTAAGACAACAACTACCTATTTAATCGAATCTATGCTAAAAGAGTTAGGAATTAAGACAGGTTTAATTGGTACTATCAAGACTAAGATTGGTGATAAAGAGGAGGATGCAAGTAGAACAACACCTGAATCTGTAGATTTACAGAGAATCTTTGCTGAGATGCTAGAAGATGGAGTGACCCATGCAGTGATGGAGGTCTCTTCTCATGCATTAGAGTTGGATAGGGTATTGGGAGTTGATTTTGATCGTCAAGTCTTTACCAACCTCAGTCAAGATCATTTGGATTTTCATGAATCCTTTGAGGATTATCTAGCAGCTAAGATTAAATTATTTAAGATGAATGATAAGCCCTCTATAATCAATGTAGATGATGTTAGAAGTGAAGCGATTATCAAAGAGGCTAGAGGTGAAGTGATTAGCTATAGTATCAACTCTGAAGCTGACTTGAAGGCAGAGGAGATTGAAGTAAACAAAAAGGGTGTAAGTTATACTCTAAAAACTAATCAGGAGAAGCTAGCAATCAAATTAAACTTGACAGGGCGTTTTAATGTCTATAACTCTTTGGCTGCTATTGGAACTGTTTATAGCTTAGGGTTTAGCCTAGCAGAGATTAAGAAGGGGCTTGAAAAGATTGAAGGGGTACCAGGTAGATTTCAGATTATAAATGAAGGTCAAGATTTTGGTGTGATAGTAGACTATGCCCATACACCTGATGGAATGGAGAATGTATTAAATACTGCCAGTGAATTTACTAAGGGGCGCAAGATAGTAGTCTTTGGCTGTGGTGGAGACCGTGATAGAACTAAAAGACCTATTATGGGTAGAATTGGAGTAACTCTAGGCGACTTTGCTATCGTAACCTCTGACAATCCCCGTAGTGAAGAGCCAATGGCTATTATCGAGGATATTAAGGCAGGTATTGAAGAGGAAGGTAAAGTAGAGGGAGAAGAGTATATTATAATTGAAGATAGAGCAACTGCTATTAAAGAAGCGATTAAGCTGGCTAAAAGTGAGGATATAGTCATTATTGTAGGTAAAGGCCATGAAACCTATCAGATTCTTAAGGATAAGACAATTGATTTTGATGATAGAGAGATAGCTAGAGAAGCGATTAAACAGTTAAGAATTAAGAGTTAAAAGTTAAGAATTGAAAAAATATGAGTAAATAATTTTTAGATATATAAAATATGAAAAAGAAATTAAATTAATCTAGTGGCGAATTTAGTAGGAATGGTATGAATTAAAAGTTTAAAGGTTAAATTCATATTTAAAATTTGTTTTGCTTTAAATTCGTGTAATTCGTTACTAATAATCCTTTTTATTTTTATATATAGAAATTGAGGTGATAGGGTGGAGACTCTCTGTTTAGAGGAGATAGCTCAGGCTATTTCAGGAGAAATTATAGGAGATAAAGGGATAAAAATCGATAATATCTCTATAGATTCTCGTCAGATTGAGCAAGGTGACTTATTTATAGCTATTAGGGGTGAGAATTTTGATGGGCACAATTTTATGATGGATGCCTTTACTAGAGGGGCAAGTGTAGCAATAGTTTCAAAAGAGATTGATTTAGATATTGATAAGACCATAATTAAGGTAGAAGATACCACTAAAGCATTACAGGATTTAGCCCATTATTATCGAAATAAATTTGATATTACTGTAGTTGCAGTTACTGGTAGTACAGGCAAAACTACAACTAAGGATATGATTGCTGCAGTTTTGGGTATGGAGTATAAGACCTTAAAGACAGCTGGTAACTTTAATAATGAGATTGGTCTGCCCTTGACTCTCTTTCGCTTAGATAGTAGTTATGAAGCTGTAGTAGTAGAGATGGGAATGAGAGCCTTAGGTGAGATAGACCTTCTTGCTAAGATAGCTGAGCCAGATATTGGGGTAATTACCAATGTAGGTGTTGCTCATATTGAAATACTAAAGAGTGTTGATAATATTGCTAAAGCCAAATCGGAGTTAATAGTTGCTTTAAAAGCCGATGGAGTTGCTATCTTAAATGGTGATGATGATAAGGTTAAGAAGATGGATAGATTAACTACAGCAGAGGTTATTAACTATGGATTAAAGGAGTATAATAAAGTAAGAGCGACTGAGATAAAAAGCTTAGATGATGGTGCTATCTCCTTTAATCTGCTGATAAGCAATAACTGTTACCAAAAGCCCCTTACTTTACCTGTTCCAGGAAGATATAATGTCTATAATGCCTTAGCTGCTGTAGCGGTAGGATTGGCTTTAGATATTTCTTTAAAAGAGATAGTAGAGGGACTGAGTAACTTTCAATTAACTAAGATGAGAAATCAGATTTTAACTACTGAAGATGATGTTAAAATTATTGATGATACCTATAATGCCAATCCAGCATCAATGAGAGGGGCTATAGATACCTTATTTGATATTGGAGAAGGTAGAAGAATAGCAGTTTTAGGTGACATGCTAGAGTTGGGAGATATAGCTATAAAAGAGCATCAGGCTATAGGTAGTATCCTTGCCGAAAAAGGAATAGATTATCTCTTTACTTATGGAGAATTGGGTAATTATATTGGAGAAGGTGCTAAAGATAGTGGAATGGATAATTCATCTATCTTTAGCTATCAAGATAAAGCTAAATTAATAGAAGATTTATTGGATATTATAACTGTTAATGATACAATTTTAGTAAAAGCTTCAAGAGGGATGAAACTTGAAGAGGTTTCACAGGCCTTATTAGAGGATTAGGGAGTGATAGTAATGATTGACTTAATATTTGCAGCGACTATAGCTTTGGTTGTCACACTATTAACTGGACCCTTTTTAATAAACTGGTTAAGGGTAATGAAGTTTGGACAGAGCATTAGAAAGGTGGGACCTCAAAGCCATCAGAAGAAAGCAGGTACTCCTACTATGGGTGGGATTATAATCATCTTGGCTGTAGTAGTAGCTACTCTAGCCATTGGTGAGATAAGCCAAGAGGTAGTTTTGGCTTTATTTGTACTTCTTGGTTATGGTTTCTTAGGTCTATTAGATGATTCTATCAAGATAATTAAAAAGCAGAATGAAGGTCTAACCAGTAAACAGAAGTTACTGGGGCAGATTATAATTGCTGGAATGTTGGCTTTCTTTGTTCTAACTAGGTTGGAAATAGGGACTGATATCTTAATTCCTTATCTACATAAGAGTATAGATTTAGGTAATCTATTTATCCCCTTTGTGATTATTGTTCTAGTAGGAGCCTCTAATGCTGTGAATCTAACAGATGGTTTAGATGGTTTAGCAGCAGGTGTTACTATTATAGTTACAATTACCTATGCTTATATTCTTTATCAATTCGGAGCTACAGATCTAGCTATCTTTTCTACAGCTATTGCAGGGGCTTGTTTAGGGTTTTCTTGGTTTAATAGTTACCCTGCCCAAGTATTTATGGGTGATACAGGTTCTCTAGCCTTAGGAGGGGCCTTAGCTGCCTTAGCGGTTTTAACCAAGACTGAGCTCTTTTTATTTATTATAGGTGGAGTTTATGTAATAGAAGCTACTTCTGTGATGATCCAGGTGACTTACTTTAAAATTACCCGCCGCTTATATCAAGAAGGTAGAAGAGTCTTTAAGATGACCCCTATTCATCACCACTTTGAAAAAAGTGGATGGGCAGAATCTAAGGTTGTTGTTAGGTTTTGGATTATAGCAATTATATTATCATTAGTAGGATTATTAGGTTTTGCCAAGCTAAGTTAAGAAAGGAAGATAATATGGAATTAAAAGATAAGCTAATAACAGTTGTGGGATTAGGGAAGAGAACTGGTGTAGAGACTGTTAAATTTTTAGATAAACAAGGTGCTAAGATTATAGTGACTGATGCTAAGCAAGAAGCTCAATTAAAGGAAGAGATTGCTGCTTTAAGAGGTTGTAAAGTCAACTTTGATTTAGGTGGACATACTTTAGAGTTAGTTTTAAAATCTGATTTAATTATTATCAGCCCTGGAGTTCCAACAGATATTCCTCTTTTACAGCAGGCAAGAAGTGCTGGAATAGAGATAATTAGTGAGGTAGAGCTTGCTTATCGCTTCTGCAAGGCTCCTATAATTGCTATTACAGGAACTAATGGTAAGACAACAACTACTACTTTAATTGGAGAGATATTTAAGGCTACAGGAAGAAAGACTGTGGTTGGCGGTAATATAGGAAGGGCATTAATTCAGGATCTACCTCAGCTAGAGAAAGAGGATATTGTAATAGCAGAGATTAGCTCCTTTCAATTAGAGGAGATTAAAGAGTTTAGACCTGATATCAGTCTCTTCTTAAATATTACACCAGACCATTTAGACCGACATGGTAGCTTTGAAGCATATATTGAGGCTAAAAGAAAGTTACTTATGAATCAAACTCAAGATGATTATATTATCTTAAATTATGATGACCCTATAGTTAGAAAATTTGCCGACAATACTCAAGGTCAAGTGGTATTTTTCAGTCAGCAAGAAGAGTTAACAGAGGGGGTCTATTTAAGAGATAATAAAATAGTAGCTAATCTATTAGGAAGTAAAGAAGAGATTATTGATAGCAAGGAGATTGGAATTGAGGGGCCTCATAACTTAGAAAATGCTTTAGGAGCAGTAGCAGCTTCTTTATTAATGGGAGCTAGTAAAGATATATTAGTAGAGATATTAAAGATCTTTTCGGGAGTTGAACATAGGATTGAAGATGTGGCTACTATTAATGGTGTTAGGTATATCAATGATTCTAAAGGAACAAACCCTATTGCTTCTACTAAGGCAATAGAGACCTTTGAACCACCACTAGTTATAATTGCAGGTGGTAAGGATAAAGGTTCTGAATTTGATGATTTTGCCAAGATTATTAAAGAAAAGGTTAAAGGTGTAGTCCTCTTAGGAGAGACTGCCGATAAAATTGAAGCCAGTCTCAATAAGCTAGAATATGACTCTATTTACCATGTTAAAAGTATTCAGGAGGCTGTTAAAGTAGCCACAGAGGTAGCTTGTGGTGAAGGGATTGTCTTATTATCACCAGCCTGTGCTAGTTGGGATATGTTCGATAACTATGAACAAAGAGGAAGAGAGTTCAAAGAAGCGGTCAAGAAAGTTGACAGTTAGCAATAAATAGTCAATTGTGTACTATTTTTAGGGAGGAAATATTATGTATAAAAAAGCTCCTGATTTTATAATCTTTTTTGTAGTAGTAACTCTGCTATGCATAGGGGTAGTGATGGTCTTTAGTTCTACATCAATCTCATCTTCTCAAAAGTATGATGATAGTTTTTATTTTCTAAAGAGACAGTTGATGTGGTCGATTGTTGGAATTGGGGTAATGATCTTCTTTATGAGGTTTGACTATCACCAGTATATCAAGTGGGCTCCTAAGATTTTATTGGGAAGTATTGCACTTCTTATCCTAGTTTTGATTCCAGGGATAGGAAAGAGTGTTAAGGGTTCAAGCCGATGGATCGATTTAGGACCTTTACCGCCCTTACAGGTTTCAGAGATTGCCAAGGTATCTATGGTAATTTATATGTCCCGTTTTTTGGCTTTAAAGAATAAAGAGGTTAAGAACTTTTGGAAGGGGCTAGTACCAGCTTTATTTATCTTAGGAATTGTCTTTGCCTTGATCTTGATGGAGCCAGATTTGGGAACTGCTGTTACTATTGGAGGGACTGTATTTGTTATGCTCTTAGCCTCAGGAGCTAGATGGGGTCATTTAATAGGCTTAGGGTCTTTGTCGATTCCAGCGGTATTTTATATGATTATTACAGCACCTTATCGCTTAAAAAGGCTACTCTCTTTTCTAGATCCTTGGAAGGACCCCTTAGGCTCAGGGTTTCATATTATTCAGTCTTTATATGCTTTGGGTTCAGGAGGGTTATTTGGATTAGGGCTAGGTCGGAGTAGGCAGAAGTTTTTTTACTTACCAGAACCAGGAACCGACTTCATCTTCTCTGTATTGGGAGAGGAGCTAGGTTTTGTAGGAACATCTACAGTTATTTTACTCTATTTTGTCTTTGCTTGGAGAGGATTACAGATTGCCCTACAGGCTGAGGACTTATTTGGTTGTTTAATCTCTGTAGGAATTACAACTATGATTACTCTACAGGCGATGGTTAATCTAGCAGTGGTAAGTGGGTCTATGCCAGTTACTGGAATCACTTTACCTTTTATCAGCTATGGAGGTTCTTCTTTAGTATTTATGTTAGCTGGTGTGGGTATTCTATTGAATGTATCACGATTTACTATAAATTAGAGGTGACTAATATATGAAAGTTTTAATTTCTGGTGGTGGAACAGGAGGGCATATCTATCCTGGTTTAGCAATTGCTCGTGGTTTAGAAGAGGAGTTTGATGATTTAGAGATTATCTTTGTTGGGACTAAGCAGGGGCTAGAGGCAGATATTGTTCCAAAAGCAGGCTATGATTTAAAGACTATCTCTGTACAGGGTCTGCCTAGAAAGTTATCCTTGAAATTATTCAAATCTATCTTAAAGACAGGGGTAGGTTTAATTGAGGCTAGAAGGATTGTTAAGAATTTTAAGCCTGATATAGTTATTGGAACAGGGGGCTATGTCTGTGGACCTATAGTGTTAGCAGCAGCTTTATCCAAGGTTCCTACTTTAATTCATGAACAGAATGCCTATCCAGGTATAACTAATAAATTATTATCACGATTTGTAGATAGGATTGCTTTAAGTAATATTGATGCTAAGAAATACTTTAAATCTAAAGAGAAGACCATTTTAACAGGTAATCCAATTAGACCAGAGATTTTAAAGAAGGATAGAAGTGAGGCGCTAAGAGATTTAGGGCTAGCTGAAGATAAGAAGGTTATTTTGGTTTTTGGCGGTAGTAGAGGGGCTAGGAGTATTAATCAGGCTGTTATAGGTCTATATCCTAAGATTAAGAGGTCAAACTTACAGCTTTTGCACATTACAGGTAAGCAAGATTTTGATTTTGTAATAGAGAAAGCTAATGAAATGGGAATAAAGGATATAGAAAGAGGGAACATTATGATTAAGCCCTATTTGTATAACATGGCTGCAGCATTGGCAGTTGCTAATCTTGTAATATCTAGAGCTGGAGCAACAGGCTTGGCAGAGATTACAGCCTGTGGGATTCCTGCTATTTTGATTCCTTATCCTTATGCTGCTGAAAATCATCAACTCCATAATGCCCAATCTTTAGAGAAAAAGGGTGCAGCCAAGGTTATCTTAGATGATCAATTGACAACAGAACTCTTAAATGAGTTTATTAATGATTTATTTACTGATCAAGAAGAATTAATTGAGATGGCTGATGCTAGTAAAAATTTAGGTCAACCAGAGGCTATAGAGAAATTAATTAATTTAATTAAAGATTTACTAGGGGTGTAATAGATTACACCCTATAAATTGTATATAAGTTGGACAGGCTTAATCAGATGGATATTGTGACCTTTAAGTTGAGTTTAGAACTGATAAGATAACAGTTTAGGCTTAAGTCTAAGTAGAAGATAAAAAATTTTTATGGTTTGCTAAAAATTATAATTGATTTTAAAATATAGCTTCATCATTCTATTATTCAATTCTAGAGTCAAAAAACTACAGTTATTAATTAACATTAAGCAATTAGCAATTAACAGATTCTATTAACAGATTGCTTTGAACTTGCATATTATAGGGTGTATTTACCTTTTAGATAAGCTTCTCTATAGATTAATATTATAGATTAATCTTTAAGATAATCTAGTTGTCGATAAAATTGGGGTGGTTATGTTGGAAGAATTACATAAGAAAGAGATTAGCAGTTTAATCGAGGGTGATATTCTCTTTGATGAACCATTAAAGAAGTATACATCTTTCAAAATTGGGGGACCTGCCGAGTTATTGGCTATTCCCAAGGGAGCTAATGATTTAGAAAAACTAATTAAATATCTTTATCAGAATAATATTAATTATTATTTAATAGGTAATGGGAGTAATTTATTGGTCAGTGATAGAGGATTATCTGGTCTTGTCATTAAATTGCCACAAAAAGATGTTAAGCTAGAATTTGTCGGGAACAGATTAATTGCTGATGCTGGTCTGAGTTTACCATTATTATCTAGCAAAGCTGCTAAAAGAGGTTTGAGTGGTTTAGAATTTGCTATGGGTTTACCGGCAACTTTAGGTGGAGCTATTGTAATGAATGCTGGTATAGGTGATTTACGTTCTATAGGTGATTTAATAATCAAAGTAAAGACCTTATTAGCAACTGGAGAGGTCAAGATCTATAGTAGTAAAGAGTTAGACTTTAGCTATAGAAGCAGTCCTTTTCAAAATAGTAAAGAGATCATATTAGAGGCGGAGCTAGAATTAGTTCCAAAGGACTCTAGGAAGATAATAAAAGAAAGCAAAGAACTATTATCAAAGAGGAAGAGAAGCCAACCTTTAAAATGGCCAAATGCAGGTTGTATCTTTAAAAATCCTCCTAATGATTCAGCAGGAAGGTTGATTGATCAGGCTGGAGGGAAGGGTTTAAGGATAGGTGATGCTCAAATATCTACCCAACATGCTAATTTTATAGTCAATCTAGGAGCAGCTACGGCAAAAGAGGTTTTAGAGTTGATGGAAAGAGTTGAGAATCTTGTCTTGAGTAAGTTTGGAGTAAATTTAAAAAGAGAGATTATCTTTTTAAGTTAAAAATAGGAGGTGAAAGGATGGGTAGATTTATAATCAATGGTGGTCAAAAGCTTCAAGGTGAAGTAACTATCAGTGGTGCCAAAAATGCAGTCTTGCCGATTTTAGCGGGAACTGTTTTATCAGGTGGAGAATGTGTTATTGGTAGAGTACCAAAATTGCGTGATGTTAGAGTTATGAAAGAGGTTTTAGAGACCTTGGGTGCCAAAGCTAGATCAGAAGATGACAAGTTGATTGTTGATACTGCAGGTTTGAATTCCTGTGAGATTCCTGAAGAGTTGATGAGAAAGATGAGAGCTACAGTCTTTTTAATGGGACCTTTAGTAGGTCGCTTTGGGGAGTTTAAAATTTCTCAGCCTGGAGGATGTAGTATTGGGACTCGACCTATAGATCTTCATATCAAAGGATTAAAGGCTTTAGGAGTAAAATTTAAACAAGGTCATGGTTATTTAGAAGGAAAAGCAGAGAAGTTGACTGGTGCAGAGATTCATTTGGATTTCCCTAGTGTAGGAGCAACTGAGAATATCATGATGGCAGCAGTTTTAGCTGAAGGAAAGACGGTGATTTATAATTCGGCTAGAGAGCCTGAAATTGTAGATTTGCAGAACTTTCTTAATCAGTTAGGTGCTAGTGTACGTGGTGCTGGAACTGATGTAATCAAAATACAAGGTGTCAAAAAATTACATCCTGTTGATTATCAAGTCATTCCAGACCGAATAGAAGCAGGAACTTTTCTAGTGGCAGCTGCGATTACTAAAGGAAATGTTTTGGTTAAAGATGTTATTCCTGAACATATTGAGGCTGTAATAGCCAAGCTAGTTGAATCAGGAGTAGATCTTGATGTAGATGGAGATCAAATTCAAGTAATTGGTCAGGATAAGTGGCAAGGTGTAAATATTAAGACTTTACCATATCCTGGTTTCGCTACAGATATGCAATCTCAGTTTATGACATTTCTTTCAATAGCTGAAGGTGCTAGTATAGTAACTGAGACAATCTTTGAAAATCGTTTAAAGCATGCCGATGAGTTGCGTAGAATGGGGGCTGATATCAAGATAGAAGGTAATTCAGCTATCGTTAAAGGTGTAAATAAACTCTCAGGTACCACTGTAGAAGCAACAGATTTAAGAGCAGGGGCAGCTTTGGTCTTAGCTGGTTTGGTAGCAGATGGTGAAACAATAGTAGAAAATGTCTATCATATAGATCGAGGATATGAATTTTTAACAGATAAATTAACTAGTTTAGGTGCTAAAATACGCCGGGAAGAGGGCTGAAAGGGGGAAGGTAATATTGAAGGATAAAAAGATTGCAGTTATTAGAGGTGGGAGATCTGCTGAACGGGAGATTTCTTTAAAGACTGGTAAAGCCATCTTAGATGCGTTAAATAGGCAAGGGTATCATACTATAGATATTGACCCAGCCAAAGATTTACATAAGAGACTATATCAAGAAGAAATTGATATTGCTTTTATTGCTTTACATGGGCGTTTTGGTGAAGATGGAACTATTCAAGGATTGTTAGAATTAGAGGGAATCCCCTATACTGGTTCTGGGGTTTTAGCCAGTGCTTTGGCAATGGATAAGATCATGTCAAAGAGAATCTTCAATAACTTAGATATTGATACTCCTAAGTTTGCAGTTTTAAAGGCCAATGAGATAGAAGATAAACTTGAAGAGATAGAGCAAGATTTAATTGATGATTTAGGATTACCAATAGTGGTTAAGCCTGCCTTAGAAGGTTCAAGTCTTGGTCTATCTATAGTAAAGAGTCAGGATGGACTAATAGAGGCTATTAAAGAGGCTTTAAAATATGATCGAGAATTATTGGTAGAGGAGTTTATTCCAGGTAAAGAGATAACTATTGGATTATTAGGTAATGAATCCCCACAGGTCTTACCTATTATTGAGATTAGACCAAAAGAGGGGGTTTATGATTTCAAGTCTAAATATACCAAAGGGATGACAGACTTTATTATACCAGCTGAGTTAGAGGATAAAGTCTATAGGAATGCAGAGTCTTTGGCTCTAAAGGCTTATCAGGCTTTAAAATGCAGGGGAATGGGTAGAGTTGATCTTAGAGTCAACTCTGTTGGAGAGGCTTATGTTTTAGAGGTCAATACTATTCCTGGTATGACTGAAACAAGTCTTTTACCTCAAGCTGCAGAAGTTGTTGGAATAGATTTTGATCAACTGGTAGTTAAGATATTAGAGAATGCCTTAGAGGATTAAAATTAAGGGTTAGTTTTACTAGCCCTTAGTTTTCTTTTATATATTTATGATTTAAATCTGTTTTTATAGGATGATATTGTGATATTTTAGTTATTAGGTGGGTGGATATAGTCGGTTAAACCCCAACTCCCTAACTTCTAACTAGTTAATCACCTAAAAACAAAATTTGGTAATTACCCATAAAGAGTATTTTTGATTTAAGAATGGCTTACATTAAATTTTAGATAATTTTTGTATAGGGGTGTATTTCTGTGTCTATCAAAATGTTGCTAGATTTTAAGTTGAGATTATTGATAGTATTTAAACAGAGATGTTCCTTTGTACATAAGTGAATTGCATTAAGAGAAAGATATTTATGGTTAGAAAGGAGATTATATAAAAGGTAGTTCTTGTTAGGTTGTTTTTCTTAAGTTCTCTCTAGTAAAGTGAGGTGATACTGTGGACAAGCATAAGACTATTTATTTGATTACTATAGGACTATTATTGATATTGGGATTAGTAAGTTTAGTTAATTCTAATTATTTTCAAGTAGAGGATATAGAGATAGAAGGAAATAAGCTACTGTCGGATGAATATATAATTACTTATTGTGATTTAGAAGATATTAATATTTTTAATATTGATCGTCAAAAATTAGCGAATAAATTGGTTGAATTACCTCAAATTAAGGGGGTTGTTATTACTAGAGATTTACCAAAGAAGTTGATTATAGAGGTAAACGAAAGACGTCCTATAGCAATAGTAGGTATTCAATCTTCCTATCAAATTATTGATAGTGAAGGGCAGGTTATAGCTACAACTAAAAATTTAGCTTATTGGAATCTACCTTTAGTCACTGGTGTTGAGGTTATTAATGATGGGAAGCAACTTAAGATTAGTAGTGAAATTAAAAAGGCGATTAGTTATTTGGGTATGCTATCAGATCAACTTCTAAAGGATATTTCAGAGCTGAATATCTCTAAAGGGGATGGGCTTCAATTATTTTTAGTAGATGGCGGAATAGTAAAGTTAAGTAGTAATTTTGATAACAAAGCTAAATCAAAGATATTCACCTCAGTATATAATGATCTCAAATCTAAAGGGCAGAAGATTGAATATATAGATTTAAGATATGGAAATAATGTGATTGTACACCTTGCAAAATGAGAGATAATCTGTTAGAATTTTATTGTTAAATTTTGGTTTGATGGTATTGTCAGCTGAGGCTCTATTTGGGGGATTAAGAGTAGAAAATTTACTGATTTTTATTGTAATATCATCGAATTCTATTATAGAGATTAATTTTTAATGAAGTCTATAATAGTTTTTTTAGAAAATATACCTTTAAAAAGAGGGAATTGAATATGTTTGTTGAATTTAAGATTAAAAAGGATCTTTAGCTTTATTTTAAGATATTAAATTTAGATATTAAATTTGTTTATTATAGAAAGGGGGGCTTTTAGTGGCACGTAGAAATATAATTGCAGGTATTGATGTAGGTACTACTAAAGTATGTACTATTATTGCCGAAATAAATGAGAATAAGAGTGCCAATATAATTGGAATAGGTACCAGCCCTTCTACTGGTTTAAAAAAAGGGATGGTTGTTGATATAGATGACACTGTATCTTCTATAAAAAAAGCAGTAACAAAAGCAGAAAGAATGGCTGGAGTAGAGATAGAATCAGCCTTTGTTGGAATTGCTGGTTCCCATATTTCTTCTACAAACAGCCATGGGGTAGTAGCTGTTACAGGGGAAAATAAAGAGATTACTAGACGTGATATTGAAAGAGTTATTGAGGCTACTAAAATTATTTCTATTCCCCCAGAACGTGAAATTATTCATGTGTTACCTCGAGAGTTTATTGTAGATGGTTGCAAAGATATTAAGTACCCTTTAGGGATGTCTGGAGTTAGATTGGAGGCAGAAACCCATATTATTACAGGATCTGCAACATCTATTCAAAACTTAATTAAGAGTATTCATAAGGTAGGTCTTGATGTCGCTGGAATCGTTTTACAACCACTAGCTGCAAGTAAAGCAGTATTAACAGGAAGCGATAAAGATAGTGGTGTGCTGGTAGATATGGGTGGTGGAACTACTGATATAGCTATTTTTAGAGGGGGTAGTGTCTGGTATACATCCAGTTTACCAGTAGGAGGTGACCATGTTACCAAGGATATAGCAGAGTGGATGAGACGGAATGTTATTATGACCACATCTATTGCTGATGCCGAGAGAATAAAGGTTCAATATGGTTGTGCCAGCTCAGAGTTTATTGGTGAAGATGAACAGATTGAACTGGTAGATAGTTGTAGTAATGAGACTCGGGTATTTTCTCGTGAATTATTATGTGAAATTATTCAGTTTAGAGTTGATGAGATATTTAGCCTAGTCCAGCAAGAGATTATTAAGGCTGGCTATAATGGATTAACCCCTTCAGTAATGGTGGTTACTGGTGGTGGCTCTTTATTAAAAGGAATCCCTGAATTTGCTTCTAGAAAATTAAGAATGCCAGTAAGGGTAGGAGTACCTGACAATATAAATAGTATCTTGGAGTATCTAGATGGCTCTATTTATGATATTGGAGAAGGGTATACTCAGTTTTCTGAAGATAATGGAGCCATCTTCTCTACTGGTGTAGGTTTGGTTCATTATGGGTCTGAGAATTATGAAGACTATTCAGAGCAGGATATGAATGAAGAGCTATTAATCAAGAATTTATTTGATACAGTAGGAAAATGGTTTAAAAATATATTCTAATTAGTTTGCAAGGGAGGAGTATTAATGTTTGAGTTTGGAGCTGAAATGGATAATTTCGCCAATATAAAAGTAGTAGGTGTAGGCGGTGGCGGTAATAATGCTGTCAATCGTATGATTGAGTCTGACCTAAAAGGTGTAGAGTTTATTGCAGTAAATACCGATGGGCAGGCATTGGTAGCGTCAAGAGCAGAAGTTACCTTAAAGATTGGTGAGAAGTTAACTAATGGCTTAGGTGCAGGAGCTAACCCTGAAATTGGGCAAGAAGCAGCTCAAGAGAGCCGTGATATGATTGCTGAGGCTTTAAATGGTGCTGATATGGTATTCATCACTGCAGGTATGGGTGGTGGAACAGGAACTGGTGCTGCTCCAGTTGTAGCAGAGATTGCTAAAGAATCAGGTGCTTTAACAGTAGGTGTTGTAACTAAGCCTTTTACTGTTGAAGGGCGTCAGCGTATGCAAAAAGCCCAATATGGAATTGAAAATTTAAAGGAAAAGGTAGATACTTTAATTATCATTCCTAATGATAGATTATTAGAGGTTGTTGAGAAACAGACAACTTTAATTGATGCTTTTAAAACTGCTGATGATGTTCTAAGACAAGGTGTACAAGGTATCTCTGA
>Ga0163219_100098_pt1 | contig 22227 bp, 16 predicted proteins | sample MSEWel2016_04_06_FD_113150 | JGI IMG/M metagenome (GOLD analysis project Ga0163219, IMG submission 113150) | Subsurface microbial communities from deep shales in West Virginia, USA - MSEEL Well Study Marcellus 3H_2016_04_06 ...
ACTTAAAACTCATATCTAACCACTTTTGGCTGAGATATTAACACCTTATTTAGCAGTCAACAATATAATTGATCTAGCTGTTACCAATACCTCGTTTTGGTCTGCTAGCTTCTTATGATTATTTTCATCCCACATATCTTGAGGGGGAATCATTCCAGTATTAGAAACCACATACCAACTTTTACCTTCTGGTAGCTCTGGTAACTCAAAACCATGTAGCTCCCAATGCATATTTATAGCAGCATAAATAAATTGATCATCTTCTGTTCCATAGTCTTCAGCTCCACCTGCAAACATAACTGCTACAGTCAAAGTAGATGCTCCAAAATCAAAGTTCCAAGCCTCTTGACCATGCCAAGAAACCTCAGGATATCCACTAGAGTTATAGGCAGTTTTAAACTGTTCTGCTCTCAAGACTGGATGTTTTTTTCTAAATTCTATCATCTTTTTGAAGTAATCAAAGATTTCTCGATTACTCTCTAATAAGTTCCAATTCAACCAAGATATCTCGTTATCCTGGCAATAAGCATTGTTATTACCAAATTGAGTATTTCCAAACTCATCTCCTGCTAAAATCATAGGAACTCCACGACTTAATAACAGAATTGTAATAGCATTCTTTACCTGTTTTATCCGCTCTCTATTGATACCATAATCATCAGTTGGACCCTCATGTCCAAAGTTCCAACTATAATTCTCATCAGCACCATCTCGATTACTCTCTCCATTAGCATCATTATGCTTTCTATTATAAGAGAATAAGTCCATTAGAGTAAATCCATCATGGCAGGTGATAAAGTTAATTGATGCAGTAGGACCTCTATCACTATAAAGATCAGGTGAACCTTGAATTCTTTGCACTATCCTACCAACCATATCACCATTTCCCTTTAAAAATCTTCTAAGATCATCTCTATATTGACCATTCCATTCTGCCCAGCGCCCCCATGCAGGGAATGAACCTACCTGATATAAGCCACCAGCATCCCAAGCTTCTGCTATCAATTTACACTTTCCTAACACAGGATCATGGGCTAGCGCTTCCAATAAAGGTGGATTGACCATTGGTGCTCCCTTTTGATCTCGAGATAGAATAGAAGCTAAATCAAATCTAAATCCATCTATATGGTATTCAGCAGCCCAATATCTTAAACAATCAAGTATCATGTTTCTAACTATAGGATTATTACAATTTAGAGTATTTCCACAGCCACTAAAGTTATAATAATATCCTTCTGGGGTCAATAGGTAATATGTCTTATTATCTATTCCTCGATAAGAGATATAAGGCCCCTTTTCATTTCCTTCTGCTGTATGATTAAAGACTACATCCAAAATAACCTCAATACCATTTTTATGTAGCTCTTTAACTAGATTCTTTAACTCATCAACCTCCATACCAAACTTTCCTGTAGCAGCATAACCTGCTTTTGGGGCAAAGAACCCGACAGCACTATATCCCCAGTAATTCATTAACCGTTCTCCTGTTACCTTTGAAATTTTAGAATGTTCAAATTCATCGAATTCAAAGACAGGCAATAACTCTATACAGTTTATCCCTAGCTTCTTTAAATAAGGAATTTTATCCCTAATTGCTGTAAAAGTGCCAGGATACTTAACATCTGAAGAAGGATGTTTAGTCAATCCTCTAACATGTGCTTCATAAATTACTAAATCCTTCATATCTATCTCTAAAGGTCTATCTCCTTGCCAATCAAAGTCATCAAAAATTATTCTCGAACGATGTTGAAATTTATCATTCCAATCAGGCTCTCTTCCCCAAACTTCTCTACCACCTATTGCTTTAGCATAAGGATCAAGTAATATCTCTTCTTTATCAAACCAAAATCCTTCACGAGGGTTATAAGGTCCATCCATTCTATAACCATACTCTATATTTTCATAATCTATATCAAAGACCATCATAGTAAAGACATTTCCTATTCTAAATTCATCAGGAAATGGGATAATGGCAAAAGGATTCTTTTCATGCTTCTTAAAAAGAACCAATTCACATGAAGTAGCATGCTTTGAAAATACTGAAAAATTTACTCCTCCTGGAACTATGGTTGCTCCAAAGGGTAATGCTTTACCACGCCGAATCTTAATTCCATTATGTTCATGGGTAGGATAAGTATCTACACGTAACATATCTTTACTCCCCTTTTTTCATATAATTTATTGCTTCATTAACTGTATCATAACTATTTAGCATATGGCTAAACCCTGTTATCTCCATAACATCCTGTACTTCTTCTGATAAATTAGAAAGCACACCAAAGCCCTCTACTGACTTTAATTTTTTAGCAATTATTAAAAGAACTCTTAATCCAGCACTGGATACATATTCACATTCACCCATATCAAAAATTAATCTGCTATGATTTTCAATATAAGGCATAATATTATCCTCAACTTTATTAGCAGAGCTTCCATCAAAATCACCTATAAGCTTAATAACCTTTATATCATCTTGATTATTAACCTTTATTTCCATTTATAATCACCTCTTTAAATTTTAAATGATACTGTATCTTAACTGTTTAAACTGTTACTTCTAAAGTTCAATCCGGTATTGGATCATACCCCCAAAATTAATTTATATCAAAACAAGTTATAAACTTTCTTTATAAAATCCCTTTAGCCTAACTTCTAGATTGTAAATAACTAAACCTTAATATAATAATTCTAGTTTTCCTGTCGGAATTCCTTTTTTTCTAATTTTGGCTCATAGAATTTTTTTATCTAAAACATCCAAAGAAAACTCCATCTAAACTATGTATTAGGTGGAGATGAATTGGATAATATTTGTAAGGTTCGATACCTTCAAATATTCTATCTAGTATGGTATAATACTAATAACAAGGTTATAAAAAAAGAGTAATGCTAACTCACAACCTGAGTTCAGCCCCTTGTCGTACAAGTGAATATATGGAGTTACAAACACTAATCCTTGTTTGTGTAAAATATTCAAGGTTGTAGGATTAATGTATTCCCAGAATAGCTATATAGCTATGAGGGATAATGGGTTTGTGGACAGCCCCTAGTGAATAAGGTAATCTACTTTGTAGAGGAAACTTAATATACAAACTTCACTAAAAAGCTACTAGTAACCTATATCTATATGGTATTTGCGAAGTATAGCGAAGCTCCACCTAAATTTTTAATTTAGGTGGAGAGGTTCACTTAAATATATATGATTAACTATATATTATCATAAATCTCCTATCAATATAAATTAACAACATGTTAAAAATAAGTTAAATTTGATATTATACTTATAATTTTAACTTATCTTTACAAATAAATCCTTATATGCAAGTATAATTGAAGTTTATAATAACCTTGTTGTTTTTAATTTTTTACTCATTACTAATCACTCGTTACTTTTATTTTACTCTAATTTTAATTTGATTCTAAAGTTAGATGACTATATATATTTATTATACCACTACTTAAGATATACTAAAGAATAATTATGAAAGCGTTTCCACAACAAATAAAATAATTGCTTTAATTACTATGATTAATCATAGTAATTAATCTATCTCTTTGGGAATCTTAATTATAAAGCTAACCCCTTCACCTATTGTACTTTTACATTCAATATCACCTTTTAATATATTATTTACTATATTATAGATTAAATTTAAACCTAATCCAGTTCCACCTTGTCCTCGCTTAGTTGTAAAAAAAGGCTCAAAAATTTTATTGATATGCTCTTCAGGAAGACCTGCTCCATCATCACTGTATCTAAGCTTGATGAATTCATCTTCTTCTAAGACTTGAATCTTTATCTGCCCATCATCTTTATCTTCAAAACCATGAATTAAGGAGTTCATCACAAAATTGGTAATGATTTGAGAGATTGCCCCAGGATAATTATCTATTTCAAGGTCCTCATCACAATTAATCATGACTGTATGGTCTGTCTTTGATAATTTAGGTTTTAAGCTGATAATAATATCATCAAGGTACTCTTTTACATTAAACTTTCTCTTCTTATTATTTGTTTGGTCAGCTGCAACTAATTTAAAATTATTAATCAACTCTGATGCATTATTTAAATTCTTCAACGTCATCTCAGCAGACTCCCAAGCCAATTTTAAAAATCTCTCTAAATCTCCCCTCTTCATATTTCCTTCTTTATAAAGTTCAACTAATTCCTTAGTCTTTTCAGCAAGATGGGATACAGCTGTCACCCCTATCCCAACAGGAGTATTTATCACATGAGCTACCCCAGCCACCAACCTTCCTAACGCAGCCATCTTTTCTGACTGTATCAACTGCTTTTGAGCTCTTCTTAGCTCTTTATCCCTAAGCCTACGCTCTGTTATATCTCTCCCAAAGACCTCAAAAATAGGTTCATCTAAGCTATCTACAAAGGTTACACTTATCTCTAAATACTTAATTTCTCCATTTTTTAGACGATACTTGGTCTCGAATCTATCCTTTCCCTTGTTTCTTATCTCCTCTAATAATTCCTTTAACTCCTTTTTATCTCTGCTAATATCTAAATCACTAATATTCATATTGATAGTCTCCAATAAAGAATATCCAAATAGACTCTTATAAGCTTCATTGGTCTCTAAAATATCTCCTTCTAGATTCATTACCCAAAAAGCATCCATTGAAGTCTGTAAAATTGTATTTATCCTATTATTCTGTTTACGTAGCTCATCAACAAACTCTTTATTATCACGATAAGCCTTCTCTAACTCCTGTTGCTTTCTCTTTCTTTCAGTGATATCACGGGCAAAGACATTAAATATCGGTTCTTCTAAACAGATACTACCATCAATACAGTCAATAAAGGTAATACTAACCTCTACATCTCTTAACTCTCCATTCTTCAACCGATATTTGGTCTCAAATCGATCTCTACCTTTTGACCTAATATAATCTAACTGTTCTTTGACCTCTGCTTGACTTTTACTAAAGTCTAAATCCTTAATATTAAGGTTCATATCTACTACCTCTAGTAATGAGTATCCAAAAAGATCTATAAAGGCTTCATTCATATCTAGAATATCACCTTTTATATTCATTATCCAGAAGGCATCCATTGAAGTCTGCAAGATTACATTGGTTCTACTATGATGTTTTCGTAACTCATCAATAACTTCTTGATTACCCCGGTAAGCATTCTCTAATTCTCTTTGTTTCTCTTTTCTACCAGTAATATCTCTTGCAAAAACATTGAATATCGGCTCTTCTAAACAATCCACAAAGGTAATACTTATCTCAAAATCTTTAATTCTTCCATCTTTTAATCGACACTTTGTCTCAAATCTATCTCTACCTGTTCTCTGAATAGCTTTTAATTGTTCTTTTAATTCTTCTCTATCTTTAATTATATCTAAATCACTAATATTCATCTCCATTAATTCATCTAAGGAATAGCCGAACACATCTACACTGACTTTATTACTTTCTAAAATTTCTCCATCTATATTCATTATCCAGAAGGCATCCATTGTAGATTGTAAGATAATATTCAATAGTTTAGACCTACTATCTAGATTAGTCAAAAATCCTTTTCTTATAGCCCCCTTTACTTCATTATCCATTTTCATCTCCCCTTTAGCGAACAACTATTTTACTATTTCAGCTCATGGATATATCACTTTAAAATAAAGATTGGTATATTGCGACACTTTCGTGTCGGAAATCAGGAATCAGGAACCAGCGTTTTTAACTGATTCCTGATTCCTGACTACTGATTTCTAGAAGTGTCGCAATATCTCTATATAAGAATACATTTAAATTTAGATTCACCTTCTTCCAGCAAGGATGCCCCTTTCAAATCTTATTTTTGATTTGGTGGGGGAGGAATTGCTGATTTTTAAATTTGTTCAATACAAAGTTTAAAAATAGTTTATATTTTTCAGTAAATAAGATACACTATAAATGCAACGTGAATATAGGAGGTGAGCTTATGCAATTAATTAGAACTATGAAACTACAACTTTTTCTTGATGATACCGAACAAGATTGGTTAGACAAAACCCTTAATTCTATTAAAGAAGGCTTGCATATCTTCATCCATTACCTCTTCCTTAAGGATATCCTCTAGAGTTTCTTGCTTATTATCCTCCCTGTTTAATTCTAGCTCAATCCCTTCTTTCTCTTCATACTCAATATCTTCAGCAACTGATAAGGATAAATCTTTAAACTCTTTAGATAATACCTCTTTTTGATAATCCCAGATCAAATCTAAATTGGTAAGTAGCTCAATTGTAAAATTAAAGGTTGTAATCTCTTGCTTAATATCAACAAAAGCATCAGACATTAAATAAGTCCCAATCAACTTAGCTTTAATCCCATCTTCTTTGTATGTTATCCCAGCATTATCTAATTCCTGTACCAAAGTATCATAGATAATCCTCTCTTCATTATTTAATTTGATTATCTTTTCTATCCCTTTAATTATAGGAGCTTCAAATAAATCTAGCTCCTTAAGGCCATCCTCAGATAAATTCTGATACAATTTAGTACATATAGAGCTATTTCTAATTAAATACTTGTAGAACTCTTCAATTGTAATCTCATCATCTACACTTACCCCCATACCATCTAACTTAATCTTTAATAGCATCAAATCTGAAGTAGCCCAATTACCTTTTTGCTGATCTAAAAATTCTATTATAAGTAATAAAATTCTATCAAAATCAGAAGAACACTTATAATCCCCTGTTAATTGATAAAATGACTTTTCAAAGTCATTGGACAATGCGTCAACTTCTCCCACCTAATCAAAAACAAGATTAGGAAGGAGCTTGTTAAATTCAAAACCATACTCAGTATAGTCTTCCCTACAGGTCTTAAAAAGACCTTTCGTGTAGAGAGAACAACAAGATTTACACCTTCTTAAACCTACACGTGGGTGATTCGGGACTAAGAAAGTTGAAGGGCGGTTGACTAAAGTTACCCTATCCTCTAAGTAAAGACCTAAAGGGCTACGAGTTACCTCGTATGCTATTTTTAAATAGCTCTTTTTGCAATATTGATACTTGCATTGAAATCAGCATTTTGTAAATGTAAGTTGTCACACAAAAATCTATTTTGGCTTAACCTAAAGCCTTTTTTACCACAGACAGAACAGATTTGAGAAGTATCTTTAGGATTAATATCTTGATATGGAATACCTAACAAGTCAGCTTTATGTTTAATTAGTTGCTTTAATTGATAGAAAGCCCAAGAGTTCTTTTCATAATTGTTAAGATTGTTGTCATTAGTTACATTTTTTCTGATATTCTTTAAATCTTCAAAGACAATTAGAGAGTTGTGTTTATCAGCCAACTCAACTATTCTATTAGCAATTTTAAAGTTTAACTCTTTACAAAGTCTGTTTTCAGCAATCAAAGAGGTTGCTTTACTACCAGAGGAACGAGCTTTAGCTTTTCGCTTATGCTTATATCTCATTCGCTTAAATCTTAATTCTTGACCTGACATACACTCTTGGTGAAGGATGTTCTCTTTACTATCAATTATGCTAAATGTAGCTAATTTAACAATACCCAAATCTATACCTAAGATAGTATCAGTTTCTCTTTTAGGTTGATTATACTCCATAATTAAATCTAGATACCATTCATCATTATATTTATATAATTTAGCAGTTTTGAGTTTATAGTTAGGGTTCTCTATCTTGTTAAGTTGATATTCTCCAAAGGCTAAAGGACAATAGATTGATTTTCTGCCTTCAATGGGAATTTTAGCAATATAGCGACCATCTTTATTGACTAACTCAAAACCTTTATTGTTAACTAAAGACACTTCAACTTGTCGGTGGAATTCAGCATTTTCAGCACTCTTATAGGTTTCAATTGCTTTACGATTAGCTTCAACAGCCACTTGAGAAGGTAAATTAAAGTTGTTTCTTGATACCCTGTAAGTATGTTTGTGGGATTTAGTATAAGAAGTAAAACCCCAATGCTTAACTATTTTAAGTGCTGAACGAATAGCTTTATTCCAGTTTTTAAGAAAATATTCTAGTTGTTTTTGTTTGATTTTGCTGAGTTTATATAGTTTGATATGGTGTATAGTAATGTGGTGTTTCTCATTCAAATCAATCACCTACTTTCTATCATAATAAGAATTGATAATATATCTAATTAATTCTGCTCTAGAAATACCTTTTTCATCAGCGGTTTTATCTAACTTATCAATCATTTGTTGTGGTAAAGATATTTGTGTTCTTTTCATCATTACATCACCTCTTACATTCTATTATACATCATATAGGTTGTTTTTTCAAGAATGGTTTAAAATTATTTTAAGGAGGTGAAGACCGTAGCAATTCCTCTCCACCTAAATCAAAATTAAGATTTAGATGGAGTTTCCTTGCTATATTTTAGATGAAATTTAACCATGAGTCTATATGGAGATATTGGGGTACTTTTTCTTTGATGGTTAGGAGTTAGAAATTTAGGTAGTTAGTCAGTTCCTAACCACCTAACCATCTACCCACCTTTCCACCTAATAACGAAAGTGTCACACTATCTTTCTATTGTTTCATTTTCAATTCACACACCTATAAGGCCTTATACTATACTTAATCATCTAATAATGGGATAATATTTCTTCTATTCCAATCTATCGCTAACTCCAAAGGAGTTTTGCCCAAATACCTGACATTAGTATCGCAATGAGCTTTAATTAAACGAAAAGCCACCTTAGCATTATCAGCTATAACAGCTTCTATCAAGGCTGTTCTTCCTTTATTATCCCTTAGATTTAAGTCAGCCCCTAACTCTATTAACCTGTCAACTAGCTCTAGATTATCAAATTTAACTGCATAGATTAAGGGAGTTCTATTATTATTATCTCTATAATTAAGATCAATTCTCATATCAAGTAACTCTTTTATCAATCTAAGATTATTATTCTCTATAGCTTCAATAAGTAATCTCCCTCTATTCTCCTTATCTTTATTTAAGTTCCAGCTTTCATTAAAAAAATTATCTTCTAGGTTCTGACTTATTCCTATCTTCTCATCTATTTCTGCTGAATTATCTTTATCTTCTATATTAAAGTTCCATACCAAAGATAAATTGATTATTAGGCTAACTCCAAAATCTAATAAGTTAATTTCTTGATCTATTGCAGAAAAATAATTCTCTCTAAAGTATCTGCTAATTTGATTTAGTATAATCTTTTTATTCTTGCTTTTAGCAAAAGTAACTATAGATATTCCTACAATTAGTGAAGATTCAAAGGATGATATATTTGCTAACTTCTCTTTAGAGATATATCTAAATAATAAATTTAAAATTTCAAGGTTATCTAATAAATATTCATAAAATTGTTTAAAAGTTATTCTCTTTTTTAAATTTAAGTCTATCTTCCCCAAAGCTAATTTTAGCCATATAAAATCTTCTATTCTCTTTACCCTCTTCTTTTTCTGGAAGAAGTTTATAACTACTAATATTATCTTTTCAAAGTCCGATAGATCACTTGGATAATCCCCTATATAGAGATAGCTTAATTCCCATCTCTTTTTTATTCTTAGAAATAATCCTCTTAAGAGCTTGTATATCTTTAAGTTCTTATCATCTGTTGGAATCCCTTCTAATCTATTAATAACTAATAATAACAACTGAAAACTCATCTTCTTATAAAATACTACTTCCTTTATTAAAAGAAAAGCAACATATTTAATTTTATATACATCCTTTGTAATATCTGAATATAGATCTAGCAGTTTAGTTAGCTCTTCTAATATACTATCTTTCACTCTATTTTCTTTAAGAACTAAAAGAACAACACTGATTATAAAGACTCGATTAATATACTCCTTATTATCAATATTCTCCTTTAACTTCATTACAACCTTATATTCAAGACCTAACTTCTCTCTTTGATTTATATTGATATCAGTAAATAATTTAGCTAACTCCTCCATAATTTAACCACATCCTTAAGTATAGATGTCCAATCCTAAAAAGAAATTTAAAATATTATTTTTGCCACGAATCTGCACGAATGAACACGAATAAAAAATCAAGTAAAAATATAATTATTATTTGTATTTGATTTTAATTCGTGTGAATCTGTGTTAATTCGTGGCTAAGAATTCTTTTATTTCACTTTAAAGTTGGACATCTATAGAATTATTTTTTAGCTTGAAATTAATTATTCTATTTATATAAAATAAGGGTTTCTATTATATAATAATACTCTTTTTGTATTATTTTTCCTTTTTTTACTTGGGTTAATTTAAAGATATTTAGGAAAATAGCAAAAGTGATTTATGACTAAGGGGATAAATAATTAACATATTTTATCTAATAATGTAATCAAATAAAAAAGCATAACAGTTAGATTAATCTAACTGTTATGCTTAAGAAAATTAATTATCTAATACTAAAAAAACGTCCTGTTAGTCCATCTACAGAAATATCATAGCTAGCTAAACCAGCTATCTCTTCACCTGTAAATAAATCTATTAACTTAGTTCCACCAACATTAGATATTGAGATTGTAGTTGCATCTGTTCCAGTATTTAATACATAGAGTATCTTATCACCTGTATCTGGATCAATTTTAAGATCAGCATATTTAGTCCCAGATGCTACCAAATTTCTTCTCTCTCCATTCCATAATGCTGGATTATCATTTCTAATCTTCATCAAACTACTTACATAATCTTTTAAATCCTCTTCTTGATCAGTGAAACCAGAGGCCTTACCTGCATCTCTAGCAGCATGGTCATCATAAATTTTTACTCCATCAACCATATCCTGTTCATTGATAAACCCTTCTACCTCTCTACCAATCTCATCACCATAGTAAATAGTGATTGGTCCTGTATATGATGCCATAAAACTAAAAGCTGCTTTATGACGTTTCCAATAATCAGGATGCTCCTTACCATAACCTAAATGAGGTGCTCTTTGAATCAAATCACCAAAACGAACTACGTCATGGGTAGTTAACATCAGATTTGGTTGGGCATCATAAGGATATATCTCGTGAGTTGCATACCCTCTGTTAAATACTGAAGTTGGCTGACTATAAGCACCACCCTGTTCTGTATGCTCTTGTGAAGCTAATACTTGTACTAAAGCATATCTTAGTGGGAAATCAAAGAGTGATTTTAATCCATTTTGACTATAACCGATACTATTTATCTCTCTTCCAGATCCATCCCATATCTCACCTACTAAATAACCTAGTGTTCCCCATTCTTCTCCACGGTCTTTTCTTTCTGCACAAACTTTTTCTACTGCTTTTCTGATATCATATAAGTAATTAGTTCCATCTTGGTTCATTTGGAAGGCTTGATCTAACCTCCAACCATCAATTTCATACTCCTCAATCCAATAAGTAGCTACATCTTTAAAGTATTCTAAACTATCTGAATATTTGACCTTATTTCCATACCATTGTGTATCATAATCAACTACACCATCTATAGGGTCTGCTCCATGATGTCCAAATACTCCATCTAAGAATACATATAAGCCTAACTTATGAGCTTTCTCTACTAGCTCTCTTAAGTCCTCATTTGTACCAAATTTAGGATCTACATTATAATAATCATCAGGAAAATAACCTGTTGCTTGTCCTTTAACTAGTCCAGTCTTTGACTCAAATATTGGAGTCATCCAAATAGCATTAACGCCAAGTCCTTTGATATACTCTAAAGAATTGATTATACCTCTCAAATCACCATTATGATGGCTTGGTCCATAGCCAGTCCCATAACCCCCTGGTTCTCCATCTTGAAAGGCTTCTACCATTATTTCATAAATCCTTAGATTATTTATATCAGTTCTCTTCTCTATCTTCGAAAACTTATCTGCATTTATTTCTACATTATTTACTTCTGCATCTGTAATAGTAGCTGAGGCAATATAAAGATCTTTTCCATTTAAGTCTTCTGCCTTAGCAATTACATTATACTCAGTTCCATTTAAATCTGAAAATGGAAAGGATAGAACTCCATTCTCATCAATATCAGCCACTATTTCAGTTTTGGAAGGTATATATTCGTCTATATTTATATTTTTAAGAGATACCGTAATCTTTTCTATAGAATTATCGTTGGGAACCTTAACATTTACCATCATATTCTCTATTACCTCTGCTACCATATCCTTGCTATCATCTTTACCATTACATCCTACAAATAAACCTAAGCTTAATATAAGTATAGATAATAAAATAATTTTTTTATTATTTATCATCTTAATCATAGGCGTCTACCTCCATTAATTAATTTAAGTTAATCTACTGTTCTAATAAAACATTAGGGCTTTTATGGGTTTGGTGAAAACCAAATTGTATAAATTATATATTGTATCCTTTTATCCATTTAGCTACTTGTTCTTCAAACTCTTTTTTCTTTGGAATTCCTAAATTAACATCTTGATTTAATTTAGCTATGTTTCCAGTATCTAAATATTCTTTCATACCTTCTGAATTAGCCCAATAATAAGCTCCCCAATTAATAAGATCCCATTCTTCCATATAATCATTAAATTCATAATCAACATAAATCAACTTATCATCTTTAATCACAAAATTAGTAGGAAAATAATCTATATTAATTCCTTCTTCCTTTAGTAGTTTAGAGATATTAAAAATCTCCATAACATGGTATTCCTCTAATGAACTATTAGCAATTAGCTCTGCAGCTGTTGGTCCATCAATATACTCCTTAATTAAGTATTCTTCTTCATGATTATAATCTATCAATCTTGGAACTCTAATAAACTCTTTTAACACATGATAAGCATTTAATTCGCATTTAAGTTTACTTCCTTCAAAATTATAGTAAGAACAAGGCTCATGATGTATCTTTTTTAATACTAAATTCTTTTGCCCATTTGTAATTAAATATGAATATCCTGATTTCCCCTTTCCTAATAGCTTATCAATCATAAATTCTTGACCTTCTATTTTGATTTGTTCCCCTATCATTTTATCCCTCCATAAAATAGTAATATATTTTATCCCCTATAATACTTGCTATACTCCTCTTCTATTAATACTTCATTTAATTGTTCATAAGCCAATTCATAAGAGGTGATACATAAGCCAGCTACAATCGTTCCTATTCTTAGAGATTTTTCTATAGAATATCCCTTTGAAAATCCATATAAAAATCCAGCAAAGAAACTATCTCCTGCTCCATTACTATCAACCATCTCATAGTCATCAATGATTGGAACCTCTATCCATTCACCATCTTCAGTCAATGCAGTTGCTCCATCTTTACCATGGGTACAGATTACTAACTTCTTACCTTCACCTATCATCCTTTCCATAAACTCTTTATAATTTGGCAAGCTTTCAGAACTCATAAATAAGTAATTAGCAGCTTCAATAAAACCTTGATGATATTCATTCTCCCCATCATAATCATGGATATCACACCAGATAGCTTTATTGTATTTGTTAGCTACAGCTATTAATTCTCTAGTATAATTGATAATATTTAAGACAAGATAATCACTATCTTTGACCTTCTCTTCTAATCGTGTATAATCTACCTCTGGTTCAAAGGTTGCATATGCCACATAGATACTGATTCTGTTACCATTATCATCTATAATATTCGTATGCCGTTCAGTACCTTTAGGGTCTATATCATAGATAAAGTCTATATTCTCACCTTTAAAACATTCCTTTATCTTCTCACCATAAAGGTCATCACCTATCATGGCATGGAAAGTTGTATCAAATCCTAGCTTTCCAAAGTTCATAGCCTTACCGACACCCGTAGACCCAGCAGTTTCATGAAAACCTTTACTATAATGAGTCCCTACTTTAGGAAACTTATCCATATAAATCACTGAATCATAAGATGCTCCTCCAACTACTAATAACTTCTTCATAAATCTCATCTCCCTATTTATCTGATTAATTTTGGCGGTGTATTAGTTTAAAATTAAATATACTAGATATATTGCGACACTTTGTTTCAGTTGACAATTGGCAATTTACAATGCACAATTAAAAGATTAAGTTCTTAAAAACAATCAATCCAATAATGAATTAGCTCAAATTTTATACTAGCATCATACTATAAATTCATGTGTTAATGGCCTTAATTGTAAATTATACACTGTACATTGTAAATTAATTAGTGTCGCTTTATCCTTCTATTACATCAAATTTAAATAGCTGGTACCCAAACACTCCATCCAGTATTCTCATCATTTCTAACCTTAAACTCTCCATATCCCTCTTCATCAGTAACTACTCTTTCCTCAATATTACCAGTAATATCATAGAACTCTGTATTAGACTTACCTGAGTCAATTCTCTTAGTGGTTAAGTCACCAGAAGTACCCTGAGATATAATCATAACCAGACCAGTTTCTGGCATATCCTTTAACCCTTCTCTAACATAAGAGTAGGTATCAGCATCATTATTATTAACTTCTCGCCCTGCACCATAGGCATAATGGCTTCTAGCTTTAAGTAATTTATCAAGACCAGTTTTCATATTGTCCTGATAATAATCCTTCCAATAAACCATAGGTAATCCTATTTCCCTAAGTAAAATATATGTATAAGCTTGATATTTTCTTCTAGTTATAGGGTAGGTGTACTCTTTATGATCACGACCTGTATCATGATTATCTACAAAAGTAACAGCTTTATCAGAAAATCTTTTATTATTAACTAAACCAGCTTTAGATAAAGCTGCCATATTCAAGTGACCATCTCGCATCTTTTCAAAGTATTGTTTTCTTAAAGGAAAATCAAAGACTGTTAAATCAGGATGATTAACATCATATAAGAAGAAACTCAATCCCATAATATCTCTAATCCAAGCTTCCCCTACAAAGAAAACATCTTTTTCTGTATTCCCTTGTACATAAGAAAGCCACTCATTAACATAGTTAGATTCTGTATGTTGGACTGTATCGATTCTAAAACCATCAAAACCTATATCATTAATAATCCATGCTCCCCATTCTTTAAGTTCATGTCGAACATTTTTATTCTGATAATCAACATCTAAAGCCATTAAATAATCTTTAGCATAACTGTCATCCCAAGACTTACCCAAAAATAAATTCCCCTTCAAAGATTTCTTTCCAACAAGATGGTCAACACCATCAAAGGCTTGCCAATCCCACTGCCATTCTTGAGCTCTACTATAGTATTGCTGCCTTCCTTTTAAAGGAGATAGCTTAGTATAAGCCTTTGCTTTTTCTCCTGTTGCTAAAGTAACAACTTCTAAATTCTGATTACCTGCTGCTATCCTATGATTAAATACCACATCATAATAAGCTTTGATTCCAAATTTATGGAGACTATCTATAGCACCTTCTAATTCTTCTTTAGTACCATATTTGGTTCTAACAGTCCCCGCTTGATCAAACTCTCCTAAATCCCATAAATCATAAGTTCCATAGCCTTCATCTTTCTGCTCATGGGCTTTATTAGCTGGTGGAAACCATAACTCACTAATTCCCACACTAGCTAAATCTTCAGATCGCTGAGCTAGTAACTGCCAAAAGTTATGCTCTTCAGAATACTTTTTAGCATATTCACCTTTATCTAACTCCCAATAAAAAGCCTGCATTAAAGTTGGATTGCTAGCTAATAATTCTTTTTTCAACTGTAAGCCCTCACCCTGCTCATCTATTACCTCTAAAACTATTTGATATATTGAACCTGGCTTTAAATTTAAATTAGAAATAGTAATGATATTTCCTTCATTAGCTAATTCAAACTCTTTTAGTTCAACTGTATCCTCTTTAATTACAGCCTTAACCTGCTCAATATCATGATTAAATTCAATCTCAATTTCACTTAAAGAAGATAAGATAACTCTATTATCAGTCAGATTAGAATTAACAGCCATTAAATTATCCTGATTACATCCTGTACCTAGAATTAATATTATACTAAGAAATACTACTAATAAACTGACCTTTTTTAGCATTATTTTTTCCCTCCATCTTCAAATAATTAACACCCTTGACTCAGATAAATACTAATCTTCTTTATCTACTACAATTTCTCCATTGTGTACAACCATCTGTCTGTTTTCTAAATCCTCAATATCTTCTAAAGGATTACCAGAAACAATTAACATATCAGCAATTTTACCCTCTTCCAAAGTTCCAAGGTCTTCTTCTCTATCACATACAAAGGCTGCATTTTTGGTTCCAGCAATAATAATATCCATATTAGACATTCCTGCTTTTTTCATTAATTTCACTTCAGTAATTGGAAAACCACTATCAAAATCAGCTTTGTACCCTGCAAAGTCAGTTCCTAGAGCAACCTTTCCTCCTGCCTTATAAAACTTAACAAGATTTATTCTAGCTATAAAATCATAATTTATATTATACATTTTACTTATACGTTTCCACAGTTCTAAGGTAGGCACCCAATAAATGTCTTTAGCAATAATTTTATTACAGGTCTTATCATCTAAGAGATTAACAATCATATGTGCAATATCATCAACCCCTAAATCAATAGCCCATTGTAGATGTTGAGAATTAGTAATATGGACTGATGTTCTTATTCCTCTAGCATGGGCAGTATCTACAATAGTCTTTACCTGTTCAAAGGTAGGCATTTCCCAGCTACGGTTCTGGTCAAAATCTGTAATTGCAAATTTTATAATCTCAACATTATCATCTATATAACCATTAACCATCTCTTTAGCCTCTTGCATAGAATTAAAAGTAGAATTTCCATAGCCATCTGGCACCCCTAATATAGGTGATGCAGATACCACTCTAGATAAGTCTGCTCTTTGATTAAATTTATCTCTTTTAGCAATAGCTTCTGTAACCTCTATTTGTGGTGATAAATCCCTAACTGTAGTAACCCCTGCATTTAGCCAATTTTTTAAATTTTTTTCAGTATAAGCATGATGAACATGGCTATTTATAAAACCTGGCAAAATAGTTTTACCCTTTAAGTTAATCTCTATAACCCCTTTAGGGACTTCAACTTGGTTGCTCTGTCCAACCCTTTTTATTCTTTCTCCTTCAACTAAAATAACACCATTTTCTATTGGCTTTGCACCAGTACCATCGATAATAGTAGCATTATAAAAAACCAATAACCTTTGCTCTTTATTTACATCACCTAAATCTTTGGCTTCTACCTCAATATTTTTACTAATCAGACCATAGGGGCTTAGTAATAAGGTAAATAGAATAACTAACAGACAAAGAAAATAGAACTTTGGCTTAAGCAAGATAATTCCTCCTTCTAGATAAATTGTAATTTTACTTATCATCTTTCAATTCATTTGCTAAATCAATAATTACTTTCTTCATAGCTTGATTGATTTCAAAGTTCTGATCTATAAACTCAACAATCTTTATAGCTGACTGAGGAGATTTGTCATAGCCTTGTATCATCTCAGACAATTGCCTAGCAGTCTTAGGATAACGCTTTTCATATCTACGTTCATTCTGATATTTGTCCTTGTAGTAATCTACTTCATCTTCAATCAGATTAGAAAGAGACAACAGATTATCCAATGCATAATTCTGTATAAATCTAGTTCCTGATAATTTTTCTCCTCTAGCAAATCTAGTTAATCCTACATAAAGACAGGTCAAAGCCTCCCCAATAGCCCATTGCTTAGATTTTGGCTTCCATCTTATAGATTTATCCTTAGGAGAGCAGATACTTTCATCAAATCCATCTTCTTTCCAGACTATTCTCCCTTCAGCAAAATCAGCCTCAGCTAACTCTTGCTCTTCAAATATGGCAAATTCACAATAAACTCCATCCTCATAGAGTAACTTATAACCGTCATCAGTATTCTGAAAATAATATATTACTGGTGAGATAGAAGTAAGCCAATCTAGCTTCTCAATAAATCTCGTCTTAAAACCCTCTTTAGCTATCACAAAAAAATCTAAATCTGAATACTCATCTAACCTACCTAACTCTTTTCCTACAGAACCAAGACCTAATAACGCTAAGGCTTCACCTGTATTTTTAAGAGATTCTCCAATCTGGTCTAACCTTTGAAGTAATAAATCTTTCTTGCTCATCACTATCATCTCCTTAATGTTTATTTAAAAGAGTGGCTTTAAGACAACTCCTTCTTTAGCTTTTATTGTAATTTCCCCTTCTAAAATCCGGTCTGTTAATAACTCTCTATAGCTACCTGCTAGCTCTAAGATAGTATTTTGATTAGAATTATTTAGATAGATAAGCATCTCTTGACCATAATAACTTCTTTTATATCCATATAGATTAATCTCTCTATCCTTTAATACTTCACTATACTCTCCAGCTATAAGCTCTTGATTCTCTCTTCTTATTCTTATTAATCTTTTGTAATATTGGAACAGCTCTTGGTTCTGCTTACCTTCCTCCCAAACCATTGCCTCTCTCTTCTCTAAACCATCAACTCCACCAGCCATTCCATATTCATCACCATAATAAATAACTGGGATCCCCAAATAGGTAAATTGAAATAAGATAGCTAATTTAAAGTTTGCTAGGTTATTCTCACATTTATATAAGAACCTTGACACATCATGGCTATCTATTAAATTCCACAGATTTTCATGAGCCTGCTTCTTATATAAACTCCTAATCTTTGCTAACCTATCACTAAATTCATCAACATTTATAACTTCTTTAGCAAAGAAATCTTCAACAACCTCTAAGAAAGGATAGTTCATTACAGTATCAAACTGATCTCCCTTTAGCCAAAAATCAGAGTCATACCAAACCTCTCCTGAAATCAATATATCAGGATTGATCCTCTTTAAAGTTCTTCTAAACTCTCTCCAAAATTCAGGTGAGATTTCATCGGCAACATCTAATCGCCAGCCATCTATGTTAAACTCTTTAGTCCAATATCGAGCTACCTCTAGAAAATATTCAGCCGTTTCTTGATTTGATAAGATTAATTTAGGCATGTGATAGTAATAGCCAAAGGTCTTATAATTAGGCTTTCTTTTTCTTTCTTTAGTAACTGGATAGGAGTCTACCTCAAACCAATCCTTATATTTTGATTCTTCACCCTTCTTCACCAAATCATCAAAGGCAAAGAAGTTTAATCCACAGTGGTTAAATACTGCATCTAAGATAATCTTAATCTCCCTTTGATGAGCCTTATCTACCAACTCTTTAAACTCTTGCTTTGTTCCTAAGCCAGGATCTATCTGATAATAATCATCGGTATCATATCTATGAGTACTATCGGATTTAAATATAGGAGTTAAATAGATTGTATTTATGCCTAGGTCTTCTAAGTAACCCAACTTTTCAGTTATTCCCTTGAGGTTTCCTCCTAAAAATGTTCTATAATTCACCTCTCCATTCCAGTCTTCTGTATATTTATCTTCTAACACAAAATTACTACCTCTATTAAACCTATCGGGAAAGATTTGATAGACAATTGCTTTTTGGTGCCAAGCTGGAATTGTAAAGAGATTATCCTTAGAGAAGTTAGCCATAATAAACATATCTGCTTCCTCTTGTATTGAATCTTTATAAAAGCCATTTCTTCCATAGAATAAACTTTCTTCTTTACTCACTAGTTCAAAATAATAGGCTAAGCTTATTCCTTTAAACTCTATAATGACTTCATGATAATCAAATAACTGATCACTATATTTCTTGGTCATCTCTACAATTTTTAAATCCTCACAACTATTTATCTTTCTATACTTATCACAATGAAAGACTTTTACACTATTTAAATCATCCCTTTTAGTTCTTAATTTAAGCAAAACCCTATCTTCTTCTACAAGATAAGCATAATTGGAGTTTACTCTATGATAAATCCCTTCTAAATTCATAATTTCACCTCAAATTCTAATTTGATATTAATTAATCGATAACATTCTACATCTATTTCCTATAAATTTATTAACATTTCATCTTAAAGCAATCCTGTAAACGTTTACAAAAAAGATTAAAAAAACTATATATATTTCCCCCTTTCCTTTAATTAAAAAGTAATAAGCAATCTAAAGTAGAAAATTTAACCCCTATCTTCTATTATTCTAAAATATAATTACCTAATCTCCTTTACACTATCTCTAATTACTAACTCCTGCTCAACTATGAGCTTCTTAGCCTTTAAATCTTTATTATCAATATATTCAAATAATAACTTAATGGCTTCATCACCTACATAGTATAAGTCCTGTTTTACTGTAGTCAGCTTAGGTATAAAATGCTTTGCTATCTCTATATCATCAATCCCCATTACAGAAATATCTTCAGGTACTTCTATCCCCTTTTCTTTCAAGTAATTTATCGCCCCAATAGCAGTTCCATCATTAGAGGCTAACACAGCAGTTGGAAGCTGATCAGATTTGCTTAAAATATTCTCCATAGCCTTATACCCTGATTCAATTGAATAATCACTTCCTTGTATATAGCACTCTTTTATCTCAAAGTCATTTCTTTTCATTATATCCTGATAAGCCCGATATCTCTTCTCACCTTCTAAATCATAATAAGGAGCTTTTATAAAAGCTATCTTCTCATGTCCCAAATTCACAAGGTAGTTCATTGCTTTTACTGCACCACCATAGTTATCAGGCAACACAGCAGGAATACTCAACTCTTCAATAGCTTGGTCTAATAATACTATAGGAATCTCTTTATTTATCTTCTCAATACTCTCTTTCTTCTCTTTTGTCATCTTTCCTACAAAGTAAAGTATACCTTCTACTTGACTCTTATAGAGCATATTTAGATTCTCTAGCTCTCCTTCAAATCTGCCTACAGAGCTTGTAATCATGACTCTATATCCCTTTTGGTTACAATAATTAATAATAGCGTCTACTTGTTCTGTATAATATGCAGTAAATTTAGGAAGTAATAAACCTATAATATTAGATTTCTTGCTTGATAATCCTCGGGCAATTAAGTTAGGTTTATATTCATGTTCTTTAATAACCTCTTTAACCTTCTCTCTAACTTCATCCCTTACTCCCGGTTTATCATTTACTACTCTAGACACTGTAGCTATAGAAACTCCAGCTAACTTAGCTATATCTTTAATCTTCATTAAAATTCCACTTCCCCATAGTCCTATATTATAATCTTATATTATAATAATATCCCTGTTCTACCATTATGTCAAGATTTTTTGTAAACGTTTTCAGAAATAATCTAATAATAGCATCAAGTATATACTTGATGCTATTACAAACCTTTGATTTTAATCTAACATTTTTAATTCTCTCAATAGGAAAGCTAAGTTATCTGAAATCTCATTCAATTTATTTACAATATCAAAGTCTTTCTTGTATAAATTACCGAATAATTTTCTAATATCTCTTTCCATATTTTCAGGAGTATGCTCTAAGCCACTTACAATCTTGAGAAGTTTCTTCTCTCCAGGATGAAGGGTCTTATTTAAAGCAAAGATTATATCGAAATAACTTTCAAAAAAGGCACTGGTTCTATGGTTGATACTGATAACATCATCCCTTTTCAAAGCCTTTTCAATCTGCTTAGTGTAAGCAGGAATTATCTGATTTAAGATAGGATAGTTCTTAGCAATTATATTTCTTCTTAGCTCTTCTGGATACTCGATATCAAAGCTCTCTTTTAAAACTTGTAACTCTCCATCTTCATCATAAAGAATATCTGAATTAATAAGATTAGACCAAAAGCAGGTAGTATAACCTGTTGAGGCTTGATGTTTAATTACAACATTTTCTAACATTCCTTCTAAGCAATTGACATCTCTATATACAATATCAATCTGAATATTGCTATATTTAAAGAATCCTTGGTCTTCTTGCTCCCAAGTTTTATTATCCAACTCAGCATAATTAAAGTACTTTTCCGCTAACTTTTTCCTAAACTCTAGGGGGATCTCTTGCTTAGAGTAGATATATAAATCATAATCTGAATCTTTATCAAAGTTAGCAGTTGTCCTCGACCCGGCTAACATAATCCCTTCTACCAACTCATACTTCGAAAAGTCATCTACTAAAGCTAAAAAACTATCATCATACTTTGACATTATTACCATCCTCCTTTAAATTAACTAATATTAATTTATAAATTTTAAAATGAAGCTGAATGTGTATATTGGGATACTTTTTTATTAGTTGTCAGGTGATTTAGCTTTACTAATCAGCCAACCATCTACCAACCTAACTCCGAAACTATCGAACTTTCTATCTATAACCATAGATTTCATTCTAGCTATTTCTTCTTACTCTTGTAATAAGCTACCTTCTCTTCAAAGGTCTTTTCAGCAATAGTGTCAAGTAAGATATCAGATTGGACTAAAAC
>Ga0163219_100099_pt1 | contig 22135 bp, 17 predicted proteins | sample MSEWel2016_04_06_FD_113150 | JGI IMG/M metagenome (GOLD analysis project Ga0163219, IMG submission 113150) | Subsurface microbial communities from deep shales in West Virginia, USA - MSEEL Well Study Marcellus 3H_2016_04_06 ...
ATTATATTTTATTGATTGGCAGATTTTTGGCAAATTTCTATAAGAAACATTTTTAATCATTGGGGCATACTTGGAAGAATAAATTTCACCAAATGATCATCTAGTTGGAATAATTATGCTTGAGGATGAATATCAGCTTGACTTTTTCTACGAAAACGGCTTTATTCGTAAGCAGTGTTCAAAATGCGGTAAATTCTTCTGGACACGGGACCTTGACAGGAATACCTGCGGAGACGCTCCCTGTGATCCATATAGCTTCATAGGTAATCCGGTTTTCAAGAAAAAGTTCGACCTCGCAGAGATGAGGGAATATTATCTTAGTTTTTTCGAAGAAAGAGGCCATACCAGACTGGAAAGATATCCCGTCGTGGCCAGGTGGAGAGACGACATATACCTGACAATCGCATCGATTGCCGATTTTCAGCCATTTGTCACTTCCGGACAGGTACGCCCTCCGGCAAATCCGCTGACGATCTCACAGCCATGTATCCGTCTTTCAGACCTTGACGCAGTGGGCAGGAGCGGTCGTCATCTGACCACGTTCGAGATGATGGCGCACCATGCCTTCAATAAGAAGGACGAAGAGGTTTACTGGAAGGACCACACGCTGGAGCTCTGTGACGAGCTCTTCAACTCCCTTGGTGTGGACCCACTGGCTGTGACCTATAAGGAAGAGCCCTGGGCGGGCGGAGGCAATGCCGGTCCGTGTGTTGAGGCACTTGTAGGTGGTCTTGAGGTAGCAACACTTGTGTTCATGGACCTTGAGCAGTCAAAGGAAGGCAATATTGAGATCAAGGGTGACAAATACCGGAAGATGGATAATTATATCGTTGATACGGGATACGGGCTGGAGAGGTTCGTATGGGCTTCACAGGGTTCGCCCACCATTTATGATGCTGTTTTCCCGAACATTGTCAATGAGCTCATGGAACTTGCGGGGCTTGAACATGAGCTGGACAATACCGAATACTCCAATATCCTTGCCCAGAATGCCCGTCTTGCGGGACTCATGGATGTCAGCGAGAAGGCAAATCTCTTTGAGCTGCGCAAACAGGTTGCGTCCAGTATCGGTATCACCGTGGACAAACTTTCAGCAATTATGGAGCCAGTGGAGAACATATACGCCATTACCGATCATAGCCGCTGTCTGACCTTTATGCTGGCAGACGGTATCATACCCTCGAATGTGAAGGCAGGATATCTCGCGCGTCTGGTGCTGCGCAGGACCCTGAGGATGATGAACGATATGGAGATCAGGATCCCTCTGTCCGAGATCGTTGAGATGCATATCAAAAACCTGCCGGAGTATCCTGAATTCAGCGAGAAACTGGATGTAATACAGGATATACTGGAACATGAGGAAAAGAAATTCTCAGAGACCCTTGATCGTGGAAGACGTATGATCCAGAAGTCGGCAAAGCACTATAAGTCTGCAGGTGAGAAAATACCCCTTGACACTGTTATCGAGATGTACGACAGCCACGGTATCCCTCCTGAGATCTCAAAGGAGGTCGCATCCGAGATGGGTGTGGAGACCGAGCTTCCTGACAACTTCTATTCACTGGTGGCAGAGGGCCACAGCAAAGCAGAGGCCAAGGAGGAGAAGGTCTTCCCTTATGCCGATAAGGTCGAAAAACTCCCGGATACAAAGCGTCTCTTTTATGACGAGCCAACGCGTCTCGAGTTTGAGGCAGTGGTGCTGGATATTTTTGATAATCATCTTGTACTTGACAGTACCCTTTTCTATCCGGAAGGTGGCGGACAGCCAGCAGACCATGGTACCATAACCGTCTACGACAATGTATTGAACGTCATAGATGTCCAGGTCGTGGATGGTGTCGTGGTTCACACTTTCGATGGTGTCGTGGATGAGCTTCAGCTGCGCAAAGGTGACATGGTCGTTGGCAAGGTTAACGAAGAAAGAAGAATGGCCCATGCATGCCATCACACTGCCACTCACATTGTAAACGATGCAGCCAGAAAGGTACTCGGTGATCATGTATGGCAGACAGGTGCACAGAAGACGGTTGACCGTGCCCGTCTTGATATATCTCACTATAAACGTATTACTCAGGACGAGCTCAACCAGATAGAACTCATAGCCAACCGCACGGTTATGGAGAACCAGCGCGTTACTGCTGAATGGATGGACCGCATCGATGCCGAGAAGAAGTACGGCTTCAAGCTCTATCAGGGAGGTGTCCCACCGGGCAACAGGATACGTGTGCTTAAGGTAGCGGATGATGTGGAGGCCTGTGGAGGTACCCACTGTACAAGTACCGGTCTTGTGGGTCCTATCAAGATGCTCAAGACCGAGCGTATACAGGACGGTGTGGAACGTATAGAATACGCTGCAGGACTTGCGGCTGTCAGGGCCACACAGAAAATGGAATCATATCTGGATCAGTCTGCAGAAGCTCTGCGAGTACTTCCCGAACACCTGCCCTCAACGATCGAGCGTTTCTTTGGCGAATGGAAGGAGTTCAAGAAAGAGAATGAAAGACTCAAGGACGAACTCGCGCATGCCCGTGTTGCAGGCATGGTAAATGACTCCCGGGATGTGGAAGGGCTGCGTGTTATAGCCAGTCTTATACCAAATGCGGATGCCGATGAACTGGTAAAGATCGCAGGCGAGCTCACTCAAAACGGGGATGTCGTGGCTATACTTGCAAGTGATGGCGAAAGTGTCAAGATCGTGGCTGCTGCAGGTGACGATGCCCTCAAAGCCGGTGCCAATGCAGGTTCCATTGTAAGAGAAATGTCCAAAGTGGTCGGCGGCGGTGGAGGCGGACGTCCGAACATGGCCCGTGGTGGCGGAACCGACTCGCAGAAAGTGGACGATTCACTGGAATGCGGTGTAGCGGTGCTAAGGGATCAGTTAAAGGCTGTCTGAGAGGTTAATCATGATTCCAGGGGAGATAGAGCAGTTCTTTTCTTCCCAGTTCGGGAAGTCTCTGCTCGTAAAAGGCAAACCAGGTACCGGTAAAACCACATTCGTATTCGAAATACTGAATGAGCTCTGTCCCGAGGGGAACTGTGTCTACATATCTCCACGGATAGACAAAACTTCATCCTATGGCAAATTCCCGTGGATAGAGGGGGATTTCAGCAATAACGAGGATTTTCTCAGGATGCTTGCTTCCCGGATCAAGGTGATCTGGGAGTCCGGTGATTCAAAACCCATGATCGTGGTAGACTCCATTGACTCACTGAGCATTGCCACAACCAGATCGTCCCGATGGGAAGACAACAAGTTCGAGCTCGAGCGTCTGCTATCCGATTTTTCCAGAAAGGTGAATGCTGATCTTGTGCTCATCACCGAGCAGACCGAGGTAACTTCCCTTGATTATCTGGTTGACGGAGTGGTATCCCTTGAAGTTTCGGAGATCTATGATGCTGATATCCGTAAGATCCAGTTGCTAAAACTCCGTGGAGTTGAGATGTCCCAGTCGCGCTATGTTTTTACACTGGATGGCGGGAAGTTCACAAGTTTCGAACCCTTCAGGGTTTCCTATCCCAAAAATACCGCTGTTCCCGATGCTATTGCAGATCCCATGGAAAGCAAGATATCCACCGGCAGTCCCGATTTTGATGAGATACTTGGAGGAGGATATCAGAAAGGTAGCTTCAACCTCTTTGAGATCACAAGCGGTGTCGGTGATTCTTTCTACAGCTTACTGCTTCCTACATTTATCAATCACCTGATCCTTGGCAGGGGTCTGTTAAGCATGCCCACGGAGGGTACCAGTGTTGAGACCGAAAAGAGGATGATCTCACCCTTTACTACAGGCCGGGATCTTGCAGGGCAGTTCAAGGGTTTTGAGATACGTGACCAGAAAGGTCGAATTCCTTCATACATCGCTGCTTTTTCAGGTAATGTATATAAAGACATGGATGTCTTCTATCAGTCAAAGAATGAGATGGTGCGACAGCATGGTTCTCCTCTTCTGGATTACATAGGGCTTGACAGCATGGAGTACAACTATGGCTGGGAGAACATTAGTCCTATCATAGGACAGATGGCATCGGTGACTAAAACTACTGATAATGTCGTGCTTGCTGTTACAAAACATGGCCAGAAGATAACCGATTCGGTGGCACATATGGCCACGACCCACTGGAAGTTCGAGAACGTTGACAAGACTCTTGTCATGTATGGTATTGTACCCAAAACAGGATTGTATGTGGCCCAGATGGATTTCAGTTCAGGCTATCCGCAGGTACGGATCACCCCGATCAAATAAAGCCTGTGCTTTTTTATATTAAACATCCCAAACATTAATAAGAAAATAGAACCAATATTGATAAAACAATATAAAGGTTAGGGATAATGGAAGATCGGACTGCTGAAATTCTGGCCACTTTAAGGAGTGAATTGGCAAACAAGACCTCTCTGTTCTTTGCCCCTGTAGACAGCTTTGTGGAACGTCTTGTCTATTTTCATGTGTACGATGTACTGACTAACAATGCTGACAGGAATGTGGTCTGGCTCTGTCTTAATTCTCCCAGGGATAAGGTCCTGAACAAATTCGGGGATTTCGGTCTGGATATTGATGGATTCATGGATCGTATCTGGTTCATTGACATTGAAATGCCAGGTACGGAGCCTCAGAAGAACACTCTTTACTGTAGCTCTGCGGCAGATTATACAAAGATGGCGTCACACATATCCAACCTTTTTGAGAAAAATCCCGGATCACTGCTTGTTATCGATAATATGAACGTTCTTGCAGGAGACACCATGCAGGTGGTCGAGAACTTCATGCAGTTTGTGGAGAAAAAGATACGTGAAAAGCAGGGTGGCATGGTTTCCATACTCCTGAAGGACATACTTTCTGTCGATACGGAAATGCTGATCAAGTCTTTCTTTGATGTTGTGCTTGAAGCCACAAATATAGGTGAGGTGCATGCACAGGTCGGACTGAAGGATTTTGACTTTCTGTACACTGTGGAAGAGGGCTCAATCAAACTGGAATACTCCAGGAAGAAGATCAGAAGTGACAAACTGAAGATTCTTATTGTGGACGATGAACCTGATATTCCCGAACTTCTGAAGCTTTCACTTATAAATGAGCCTTTCGAGTTCCTGGTTGCCTACAACGGTGAACAGGCCATCGAAACAGCCCTGAAGGAAAAACCGGATCTTATATTGCTTGACATAATGATGCCTGATATGGACGGATACGAGGTTGTCGAGCAGCTTAAGGAAAGTAAAACCGCAAGTGATATACCTGTTATAATGATCTCTGCAAAGACCGCGGTCGAAGATAAGGTCAAGGGTATGGAACTTGGAATTGACGATTATATATCAAAACCATTCGACAAAAGGGAAGTTAAAGCCCGTATTAAGATGGTCATGAGAAGACTTGGATGGACAGAAGAGGATTAAATATATATTTAAAGAGTGTATTAGATTCTCATCTGGAAAGATCGTTTTCTCAGGAGTTATAAAAAATGTGTCCCAAAGTCATGGTCGTAGATGATGAGCCAGATACCATAGACCTTGTGAAACTTATTCTCGAATCTGAAGGCATAGATGTTATTGGGGCAAACAGCGGTTTTGAATGCCTGGAGTTCATAAAGGAAGAGCTTCCAGATGCCATACTGCTCGATATAATGATGCCCGACATGAACGGATGGGAAACATTCCACAAGATAAAAGAGAATAATCCGGGTCTCCCGGTTGCAATGCTGACCGTCAAAAGCCAGGAATTCGACAAAATGCTGGGCCTGCATGTCATAAAAGCGGACGACTACATCACAAAGCCATTCAGCAGAAAGGAACTGATAAAGAGGACTATATCTTTGCTTGAGATGGATGGCCAGTAAGTTTACAGTGTCTCACATAATATGGCAGTTTGTCCTTTGAGGAAAAGATGTGCTTTTCTGTCTCCTCTGAGTCCCTTTTCCAGACTGTTGCGTATATCCCAGTATTCTTTCGGATCCACCGAAGCTCGTAACAGTACGGTCCCGAAACCATTCTCTTTCAGGTAGTTGTTGATACGGGCCATGTCAAATGCCGGAGTGTTGAGCACTTTATACCTGTTCTTGAACAATCTGTGATCTATATCTTCCATTGATGTCAGGAAAATACGCTTTTTATCAATCGGGAAAATGCCGATATCCTGTGCCTGTGCTTTTACTTCTTCGGCCAGTTCTCCAAGAAGCCCCGCCCTTTCAACCGATTCCTCCGGTTCATAGGCATACAGTGCCGGCTTACTGAACATCTGAATGTTCGGGCTGTTAGCGTCTGATTCGATCCTGGCTCCGGAAGGAAGTGCTATGGCTGATATCTCACACTTTTTCAAATTCCCGAAATACAGGTCCAGGCGATTCATCTTACCATCCAGTGAGAGATATTCTTTTTCACAATCAAAAGGTATCCTCTCAGGTGTAAGCTGTGGTGGAGCCTCGAAGGCAAAGTTCGATGTCTTATCCCTGTAGGCATCCATTACTTCGGGGATCGAAGGCTGCAAACTATTGATATCACGCCTTCTTTCACTTGGTGGTCTTGCAGGGTCCGAGAAAACCACATCAAGCTCGGGTAGACTTTCAATCGCCTCGGGGGAAAGTGCATCGGCGCAGATGAATTCGACATTATCGATACCAAGTTGCCTGCAGTTTTTCCTGGCATACTCTATCTTTTTAGGGTCTATCTCTATTGCAAAGACCTTCTCGCATTCCTCTGCAAAATAGATCGTCTGCCCGCCAATTCCGCAACTGATGTCTGCGATGGTACTGCATTTGAGGCGTTTTGCTCTGTATTTTGCAACATTTTCGGGAGTTGCGAATCGTTTTCCGTCTTTGTCGGAAAATAACCTGTGTTCGAATTTCTTCTTACGTGTCACTCTTATCTTTGAAGCAAAGGTATGTCAAATGATTTAAACCCACCTTAGCCTGCTTATTCGGTCCAACATTTTCATTCAATATTTTTATATAATATTGTACGTATATTCAAGTATCTATAGATATATCTAACAATAGCTATCTTTTATGAGAAACCATGTCCGGCTTGACTGATAAAATAAAAAAGGCAACTTCAGGTATCCTTGCTAAAAAAGGAAAGAAGAATGGGAGTAGTTCTCCCTTTGCCTCCAACGAACCCCCTTTTATGGATAGTGTTCCTGATCTGGGTTCGGTTCCGGACCTGGGTTCAGGTATGCCTCCAAGCGGTCCTCCGGGTGCAAACGCTCCTTCAGGTCCGCCAGGCATGGCACCACCAGGTGCAGTTCCTCCGGGTGGTGCTCCACCTGGTATGGGAGGTCCGGGTGGTTCCGGTCAGTCCGGCTCTTCTGAGAACAAGGAGGCTATCGAGCTCAACGCCAAGAGGATCAAAGAGGTCGAATCGAAGGTTTCCAAAGCTGACGTGACCCTGAGCATGGTGCAGCGTGAGAATGAAGAGATCAAAAAAACCGTGGACAAGATCGATCAGAGTGTACTTGAGTTACTTTCTCTCTATGAGATCGTATCCAATCAGGTGAATCCTTTCGTGGGTGATGACGTGGCTTCCAGAGCCACGATAGAGAGGTTCGAGAAAGTGGAGAACAGGATCACTGAGATCGGTGATCTGCTGGTAGTTTTCAAGAATGATATAGATGCAATTGACCATAAACTGAACATGCCTGGAATCTCACAGGAAATCGATTCCAAGATGCAGGATGTGGAATCCAAACTCACGGCCTTCGCCGATGCCATGGCCATGCTTCATGAGAGCATAGAGGGTCTCACCGCAAAGACAGAGGAACTCTCTAACAAGAACGAACTTATCGACCAGAATATACTGGAACTTGCGGAAACCACAAGCAGTATTTCCTTAAGGGTCGATGAGATCGAAAGGCAGGGTGTCCCTGTGACTCCGCAATCGGTATCTGGTGCCGGGGATGAGATTGTGGATGATCTTACTGACAATGAGGGCGGTGAAGATGCCCGGAAGGTCAAAAAGGACCTTGTTCCCATGGTGCGCCTTGAGAACATAAGGACCGATCCCACAAGCGTTGTCGTACTGCTTAACTGGATAGAATTCCTGATGGAACGTGTGGGCAGGAATAATCTCATGGATGCACTGGATTATTATGTGGACATCGGATGGATCAGCGAGGACGTAAGATCCGAGGTAATGGCCTATGCCCGCGGGATCGACTACTATGTGGAAAAACCAACCTGGAGACTGCTTCCCGAGGATCATACCAAGTCCTTATTATTTGTCGAGCGCCTGTGCGGACGTAAGATCGACCGTAACATGCTAAGTTCCCTGGACCGGGAAATGTCAAAGGTGAAGCACGGACTGGAGGAACTTTATGGGATTTGAGGTTTCTGTGGTCGTTGTCATATTTTTCATCTCGGCGGTCATTCTCGGTACCCTGTCCTATACGACCCTGACAACATCTTCTGAGATAGCAGCAGATGCGTCTGCCCAGCAACACGAGATGCAGAGCAAACGCCTGAACACTGACATCGAGATCGATAACTCCATTGCAGGCGTTTTCAATGGGACCTATGACCTTACGGTAACCATGACAAATACCGGAAGTGAAACCTTAAGCTTTGATAGGCTAAACATCCTGATCGACGGAAGTATCGAGGGCTATACCTTTTCCGACACCACTGTGACATGGGTCCCGGAGGAAACCCGCAATCTTACGGTTTCCGGCCTTGAGGGCACAGGAAGCCACAGGGTGAAAGTTGTGACTGAGAATGGTGTCGCCGATTATTCTACCTATATTGTTTGAAACCAGTAACTGTCTGGTATCAAATTTATATACTATTGTCAATATATAATAAATTCGATTATATTATCGAATATCATCAAATACCTTAGCAGACGGTAGCAAAGTATGAGGGATGAACACCAGGATGTAAGGCATTCGCTTTTCAAAGCTGAGAAGGCAGAGACGGCTGTAACTCATATGATCTTCTTCATAGCAGCCATTATAATAGCAATGGGAGTCGTTACCGTACTCTCAGCTGATATCCAGTCCATGGTAGCCTCATCCTCTGTTAGCAGCAAGTTGCTCTCCGATCAGATGAGAACGGACATAACCATTGTCAACGACCCCTATGTCATTCCCTATGACTCCACCGGGAATTACTACACCTTTTATGCAAAGAACACGGGTAAGACCGAGCTTGTCCCCGAATTTGTATCAGTCATGGTGGATGGTGTTATGATAGAGTCAGCCAATGTCGATATGGAGCTTCCTGATGGCGATGTCATATGGCGTCCAGGAGATGTCCTCATCATTAATGTCATAACAGATCCTTCTCCTCTGAACGAGGGTGACCATCGCATACTTGTTGCAGCCGAGAACGGAAAATCCGGTGGTATGAGCTTTATAACTTAATGGAGGAAAATGGCAAAGATCTATTCTTTTCAAGTAGCAAGAGACGAACTCAACGATAAGCTTGGTGGTGGTTTTCCCGCAGGTTCCCTTGTTGTCATAGAAGGTGGAAGCGGTGGTGGCAAGAGTTCGATCACCCAGCGGCTGGCATTTGGTCTGAATGAGAATGAAGTGAGTGTTACCTTTGTCTCCACGCAACTGACAACCAAGGGTTTCATAAATCAGATGTATTCCATGGACTATCCGATAGCGCCTTTCCTTCTGAACGGTAACCTGCTCTACATTCCGGTAATTCCTCTTGTTCAGGCTGCAAAATCACGTTTTGATTTCCTTGAGAGATTAATGGCTGCTGAAGAATTGTTCGAGAAGAATGTGATAGTTATAGACACAATCTCATCTCTTATCAAATACAGTGCAAATACTGAAAAAAGTCTCGATCTTATCTCTTTTTTCAAAAAGCTCAATGGTATGGGAAAGGTCATCATACTCACGATTGAGCCAAATCAGCTCAGTGAGGACATCGCTGCCATGTTCAGGTCTTCCTGCGATGTTTACATAACTCTCAAGTCAAGGCCTCTGGGAAGTGAGGTCAAGCGTACGATAGTGGTCAACAAATTCACCGGGGCCAAGGGTCCGGTGGGCCAGATGATAGGTTTCAGGATAGAGCCAAAGGTCGGGCTCGTTGTAGAGATAGCTTCTGTATCATGATAATTGAGGAAGGCGGTTGAATGGATCAGGAATTTGAGAAAGCCATACAGAGAAATCCGCATCTTGGCGATTATGTCAGGAAGTTCATGAAAGAAAACAATTCCGATGAACCAACATTCATGGTAAGTCTGTCCAAGGACATTGATTCGGAAAATGTCAATATTATCCTGCCTGTGGGAGATCCTGTTTTCGTTCATCTTTACGGAACAGCCGAACTTGGTGAAGTTCGCTATTATGGAATTGAACCAGAATTGAACGGGCTTGAAAGGAAGAAATATGATGCTGTTCTGAGTATAATTCTGGAAAAATCCTCTCTGGAACCTGTTCCCGAATCCGAATCAGAACTAAAGGACCTGATCACCAAGCTTCTCAACAATTCAGTGGATGTGGGTTCTGGTGGCAGCATGGATGAGGAGGTAGCAGGGAAATTCGATATAATCCAGAAACTGATGCCTGTCCAGAAGAAAGTGCCGATGACCCAGAACGAGTACAACAAGATCCTCTATCATATTGAGAGAGATATCATCGGCTCCGGTCCGATCGAACCTATCATCAGGGATCCGTACCTTGAGGATATCAGCAGTATCGGTGTGGATAATGTCTTTATCGTCCACAAGATATTCGATACAGTGAAGACAAATCTCACGTTCGGGGATGAGCAGGGACTTGATGACTGGCTCAGGAGTATGAGTGAGCGTATCGGACGTCCGGTCAGTGATGCCCGCCCCATAGCCGACGGTGCTCTTCCTGATGGTTCCCGTATTAACATCATTTACAGTATAGATGTAAGCAGACGTGGTAGCAGTTTTACCATGCGTAAGTTCAGTGAGGTTCCGGTAAGTATCATCCAGCTTATCAGCTGGGGTGCACTGAGTCCCGAAATGGCAGCCTACATGTGGATGTGCCTGGAAAATGGTATGAGTGTCTTCTTCAGTGGCGAGACAGCAAGTGGTAAGACCACGATGTTGAACGCCTGTCTTTCTTTTGTAAATCCGAAGGCAAAAGTTTTCTCTGCAGAAGACACTGCAGAGGTCCAGCCACCACAGCCTGTGTGGCAGCAGCTTATCACCCGTGAGGAAGGGCCGCCTGACTCCAGGGTAGATACCTTTGCTTTACTCAAGGCCGCACTGCGTTCAAGACCGAACTACATTATCGTTGGTGAGATTCGAGGAGCCGAAGGTAATGTGGCTTTTCAGGGTATGCAGACAGGGCACCCTGTACTGGCTACTTTCCACGCATCCGCGGTCACCAAGATGATCCAGCGTCTTACTGCCGACCCTATCAATGTTCCTGTGACCTTCATCGATAACCTGAATGTGGCAATGATATTGTCTGCGGTTTACCGTAAGGGTAAGTTCCTGAGGCGCTGTCTGGCAATTGAGGAGATTGAAGGATATTATGAAGAAGTTGGCGGAGTCGTCACAAGGGCGGTATTCCAGTGGGATCCGGAAACTGACAAGCATAACTTCAGAGGTCTGAACAACAGTTTTATCCTTGAGAACAAGATCGCAACAAAACTTGGTTATGAGGACAAGAGACTGATATACCAGGATCTTTTCCTCAGGGCCAGGGTACTTGAAGAGATGCGCTCACGTGGTATCGATGATTACTATGATGTGCTTGAGATAATCGTGAACTTCTATAAGCATGGTGTGGACGGTCTTCCGTTTGTAGTGTAGGTGAGTTCTGTGAGTTATGAGAAGGCATTCAAGAATCTGGGGATGGAGCCAAAAGCCTATCTCAAGAAGTTTGCCCTTCCAATAATCGGGTTTGGCATTTTCTTTGCCTTACTTATGTACTTACTTCTTCCGACCCTGTTCACAGGTCCGGCCAGATATATTCCCGCCCTTGTCACACTCATTTGTTTCATTTTTGCATTCTCCTATCCCCTGTCAATTCTGGGTGCAAAGGCATCCCGTATCGACAACAACATGCACTATTACATTACTCAGATGGGATCGATCGCAACTGCCGAGACTCCAAGGCTTGATATCATCCGCATTGTTTCCGAAAATGATGATTATCAGGAGCTTGCGGAAGAGACCAGGAAGATATACGATCTTGTGACCGTCTGGAATCTCAGCCTTGCGGACGGATGCAGGTTCATATCAAAGAGAACGCCTTCCATAATATTCGAGGATTTTCTTGACAGGTTTGCCCATGCACTCCAGTCCGGAGAGGATGTCAAATCCTTCCTTTTTGCAGAGCAGAACGTTGTGATGAACGAATATGAATCCATGTACAACGGCGCTCTCTATGCTGTGGAGGTCATCAAGGAACTTTTCGTATCCATGGTGATGTCACTGATTTTCATGGCTTCGTTTGCGGTCATTATGCCTGTTATCACGGGGATGAACGCAGAACTTTTAATGGGTATTGTTGTCGTTGTTTTTCTTTTGACGGATCTTGTGATGGTCGTGTTCACCAAGAACAAGATCCCGAAGGATCCTGCATGGAGCAGGTCCAAACTGCTTACGAGTGAGAAGCTGAAAATGTATCGTTCCATTCCCATCTCGATAGCAGGTTGTATAATTGTGGCTGTGGTTGTCATATTATATGGTAAGTTCGAGACATCCATCGCAGTTGCAATGATATTCACTCCTCTGGTCTATACCGGATATGTTGCCCGCAAGATCGAGAAAAGTATACGAAGAAAGGACGAAAATTTCCCTGCATTTATACGCTCCCTTGGAAGCTCTGCAGGTGCCAGGGGTGGTGTGATAGATGATGCATTAAGGGCACTGAGAGCACACGACTTCGGTCCGCTTACAAAAGATGTGAACAACCTTTACAAGATGCTGGTAACCAGGATCGATAAAATGACCTCGTGGGAGATATTCTCTGCCAATACGGGAAGCAATCTTATCCAGCGTTTCAGTGTGATGTTCGTGGAGGCCACGAACCTCGGTGGTAAACCCGAGGTTATTGGCGATATTATTGCAACCAATTTCCACAGGATAGTCACTCTTAGGAAGAAAAGGACCCAGTCCGCAGGCAGTCTTGTGGGTGTGCTTTACGGGCTGACCGGTGGTATCGGTTTTACAATGTATATCTCGCTGGGTGTTGTGGGACTGATGCAGGATATGTTCTCTGCTGTGGAGATGCCTCCTGGTATGTCAATGGGTATGGTGCTTTACACCAACGTCGGAAGCATGGACCTGCTTGCAAACATGGTCCTGGCGATTATGGTAGGTCATTCACTGATGTCTGCGATCCTTATCAGGGTGGTTGACGGCGGTCACATGCTAAGTGCGACCATAGATTTTGTTATCATGGTCTGGATATCAGGTGCAAGTGCCGTAGTAACAATGGCAGCAGTGTCTTCTCTGCTTGGAATTACATGAAAAGCAAAAAAAAGTTTGATTCTTTTCTCTGGTAAAAGGATAAAAACAACTAAAACCGGTCTATCAGGAAGACCCGTTTCTAATTTTAATTTCGATATGCTCAACTATGGCTTCGGTCACTTCTTCAGTCGTGAAACTTCCGCCAAGATCGGGTGTTGTAACTCCCATGTTGAGGGATGATTCCAGAGCTTCCTCCACAAGACCTGCCTGCATCATATCCCCATGCCATTCAAGCAGCATCTTAAGACTCAATATGGCTGCGATGGGATTTGCGATCCCCTCTCCTGCGATATCCGGTGCACTTCCGTGAACAGGCTCGAAGAACGCATGTTCTGTGCCTATGTTTGCACTGGGAAGAAGCCCCAGCCCTCCGACAAGTGCTCCTGACATATCACTCAGAATGTCTCCGAAAAGGTTCGTTGTCACTATCACGTCGAACTTTTCAGGGGAGACCATCAACTTATAGGCCATTGAATCCACAAGTTCGTCAGTGTACTCAACTTCATGTTCTGCGGCAGTTTTGCGGCAGACATCAAGGAACAACTTGTCTGATTTCATAACATTGGATTTGTGGACTATTGTAAGTTCGTTCTTCCTGCTTTTTGCAAGTTTACAGGCATATTCAGCTATTCGTTTTGATCCTTTTCTGGTCACAATTCTCTTTGTATACGAGACGTCTTCACCTATCTCTTCTATTGCTGAATAGAGGCCTTCGGTATTCTCACGCACGATCACAAAATTGAAATCTTCTCTTTCGAAGCTGCAGCTTAAACATGGCAGTGGCTTGATGGGGCGGATATTGGCGTACATATCGAGTTCCTTACGGATCGTCAGCAGTACACTTTTGTAATTGGGATCAGGGGGTGTTGTCACAGCACCAAAGAGTATACAGTCACATCCTTTAAGGACCTCTATGTCCTGATCGGTAATGGCGGATCCTGTCTTTTCCCATTTGCCATAGCCCAGTTCGAGATAGACCTTCTCAACGTCCATTCCCAGGGCATCCAGTACTCTGACCGCCGCGGGAATAACTTCTTTTCCGATTCCGTCTCCTTCAACAATTGCAAGTTTCATATTGACACCTAAGATCAGTTCTCTCCTCGCAGCTCCCTTACAAGTTTCCATATCGTGTCCGCCACATAGAACTCCGATGCACCCCAGTGGACCACGGCACCTTTTATGCCGTTGATGGTCACGATGCCTGATTTTTCCGAGCGGCAGCACCTGGTGATAAATGGTTTTGATGGCTTGAAGACATCGGATTTGAAAGGACAGATGTTGATAAACGAATATTCCAGATTCGGAAACCTTGATTCGAACAATTCTCTGGATATCTCGCATCCCACAAGCAGTGACCCTTCCTCTGTTATCACATCGCAGTCGAGACACTTTCCTTTCAGTCCCGAGGATGAACATGGAAAGACAGTATTCTCTCCTTCGAACTGCCGAAGATCGGTAAGATTATCCGTGAACCTGATCGTCAGGTCCCCGAATATGCCACTTTCCTCGAGTCTTCTGACAACGCTTGCCAGCCATGAGGGCTCAGGAGGCACTATATCGACTATCTCTATATCAAGTATCTCATCGAGGTCCGGTTTGTGCACAAAGGTCACATGCTTATCTATACCTGTGAAAATCACAGTATTGACCTTCCCTTTACACAGCTTATGCGCGGTTTCAATCAGAAGCGTACGATCCTTGATATTGAGTTCTTTATCATACCGGATTATCTCTTCTCCTGAGGCTATTTTTTCAAGCTCGTTGACATCTCTTAGGAGATGTTCTCCGGTATTTTTCACACTGTATAGGGAATAGCTTTCCTCCCCATCCACCGTATCCTCTACGATCAGGTATTTCGTAAGAAAATAGATTCGCCTGTCATCAGCATCTTCCGGAATGGCTCTGCTCATTCCCACATACTTATATTCATCAGGAAAGATCATATGTGTCAGTTAAATACTCTCTTGCTTCTGCAATTTTTTCCTGTGTGCAACCAGCCCGCCGTCCGTGAGTATCTCCAGAAGGAAATCCGGAAGTTTGTTCCCCTGATAGGTCTTTCCGTTCACTTTCACAGTGCCTTCCAGAAGGTCGATCTCAAGCTCGTCCCCTTCCTCACATTCCACATCAGCTTCTATAAGGGGAAGTCCGACATTTATGGCATTCCTGAAGAATATTCTGGCAAAGTACTTTGCCACAACACATGATACTCCTGCATGTTTGAGTGCAAGTGGTGCCTGCTCTCTGGATGACCCGCATCCGAAGTTGTCTCCGCCAACGATGATGTCCCCTTTCTGCACTTTATTCGAAAAATCCGGATCCACACCTTCCATTGCATGATCCGCAAATACCTGCATATCGGTGGTACGGAGGTATTTCCCGGGTATTATGACGTCAGTGTCGATATCATTCCCGAATACCCATGCTTTTCCTTTGATTATACTGTCCATATTCTCACTTTGGCCTAGGTTCTACATAATGTTATTTCTATATGGCGGAGAGATGAATATCTTTCCAGGGCTGTGTTAATTTGCCGGAATCATGAATAACTCAAACCATCCCGGAGGGCCCGGCGAAGCCGGCGTTTTCCTGCAAGATGAAAGAAAATAATCTACAGAATATCCTTTAAACACTTTTTCTACAGGATTTCTATATAAGTTTCTCTGCAAAAAGCCTGCCGATTGCAACTTTAAGGTCTCTAGTTTGAATGCTGAATAACATTTTTCGTTACAGCAGCGAAGGAACGCATCGCCTGCGGCGGATGGTCGCGTTGTTATTAGTTTGAAATTGTTTTTACCAGAATTGAGATGATCATTGACCAGAATTTCCATTAAACTGTATAAGTAAGCGATAAAAAAGAAGTGTGCCGGAAGAGATGTGATGGGTTTAAACCTCTATCACATTTCCTTCAAGCACATCCGTTTCACTGACACTGACCTCTTCCTGGCTGCCACCATAGCTTATGATATACGGGCCGGTTGGTGCAGTATCGAACTGTGTCTCTCCTGATATCGGTCCCTCAGTGGAATAAGGCACTGTAAAGGAGTAAGTGCCGTCAGAAGTTGCTGACTGAGAATAGATGAAGGTACGGCCCTGGTTGGTCTGGATCGTGCTGCTGATGGTCACAGTTTCGTCTTCGGGTGCTGTGCCTGTTACCTGTGCGCCTTCAACGTACTCGAAGATCTTGACGTATCCTGTATTGATCTCCGCAAGACTGCCTCCGAACAATACATTATAGACGTTCTTATATCCTGGTTCCTGGGTATTTCCAATGGGTGATTCATGCACCATGCGGTACTGTTCAAGACCGCTTCCGTCGAAGATATGCAGTCTTGCTTCCATAGAGTTGAAATATCTCTCACCTGGCACGTACTGGTATCCAGTATTAGTTTGAACTGATTGGTAGTACCCATCTGTATCCAGTGTCCAAGCTGACATAGCATAGAATTTACCTGTGGCCATCTCGACGTCAGAGACTACATAACGTGCACCTGCCTTATCAGGATTCGGATGAACTGCCTCTAGAACTTCGGTTGCTTCTTCTTCTGACTGGGCTGTGAAGAAGGTGGATGCACCTGGTCTGTTCTCTTCTTCGATGCTGTTTCTGCGGCCACCAACACCTTGCTGGAATGGGTTAGCGTTTGGTATTCTATGACCTATCACCTCTATCCAGTGACCGTAATCCCACCAAGACATCACACCGTATGCGTTTTCAGGGTATTGATAGTTTTCACCGCTGGAAGGGGCTTCATAGCTTTGATAGTAATCTAATCCTGGATTGGGGGTGTTGTATCTGAGCCATTGAGTTGCCTCTATCCAGTAGCCGTTTGGTCCTCCTGTGCCTCGTGTCTGTTGGGTTACAAGGTTATATGAAGGATATGCAAGTAAAAAAATTACTATCAATAGCGAAAGCAAATGGACTGGCTTTATCCTTTTAAGCCATTGGCTTAGGTTCTCTGTTCTTTCTTCAAAGGGACTTTTTATGTCTTTCCACCCTGCAAGGTCCAGTACTCCTATTCCAAGGTAGGCAGAAAGGATTGCAGCATTAACAGAATAATAATATGCAAAGCGGTTTTGCTGCAGCATGGCCCAGATAATTAGTGCAGACCAGACTATTAAGTAAGTTTGCTCGCGGTTGTTGTGACGGTAAACTGCAATGTATGTCAGAATTCCCAGAGCTAAAATAGAGAGTATACCTGTGAGAGCAAAGTTATACCAGAGAGGTTGCAGGGAAAATTGTCCTCCAACAGAAAGGAGTGGAGATGCTTCGGCTATTGTTAAAGCTCCTCCAGAAGTTGTGAAGAAACTTGATACGCGGGTAACAAGCGAGTAAATCGAAGGAGAGAATATTCTTGCAATGATGATAGCTACAACGAAAAGCATACCCAGTGTCAATGGATATAGGATTTTGTTCATTTTGCGTTCCCTGAAGAATATAGATATGCCGGTAAGAATAGGAAAAGCTATCATGCCTGCTATCAATCCTCTTATAGGTAGAGACTTGCCGTATCCGCCAAGTTGGGGTGTGATCAGAACAGCTATCAATGCAATTGTAAATATTATCACTGCTCCGATTGAAAGATATTCAGTAGAACGGCCATGCATATGGTCCACAATATGCTGAATAGTCACATATATGCCTATAATAAATGCAAAGAACACTCCTCCTGTCCAGGAGGTCATATAAGCGCTCAAAGCCAGCCCTGTCAGAAAGAAATATGGTGCTACATTTTTGAAGTTAGTATAATCCTTATTTTTTAGCTGTTCAAATGTTATTTGGTACTCTTCCGTTTTCTTGAGAGCAAGGATAAGGAACATTGAAACAAAGGTTGTTAACAGAGTTTCAGCAATATGGTGGTCATTAAAGCCTATTATGGATCTGGAAAGAAACTGGCCGGGGGCGATTGCAATAAGAAATGCAGCAAGTAGTCCTACTTTCCTGTTAAATACCCATTTTCCAACAAAGTAAGTGGGAATTACTACCATTGCTCCAAGGATTGAAGGGTAGTATGCAGATACTGTATCTACGAGTTCTGGACTTGGATTTCCAAACCCAAGTATCCATATTAATATTGAAAGGCTCATATCGAAAAGAGGAGCAAAGATTTGCTCTGTTCCGTATGGGTAATTCGTATACGCGTCAAACCAAAGCATGTTCGGGAAATTATGAAGTATGTTCTCTACATTTCTAAGATGATACCATGGATCGTTTCCTCCAAACCGAACAAAACCGTTAGACAAAAACACACCTGCTTCCGGAAGTGTGCGTATGTAAAAAGCTATCAAAAAAAATAACGCAATAGCTAAAACTACCGGTAAACTATTTTTACTTCTTTCCAACAATGATGTCATATGTACCCTGCTTAGTTTTTATTAAATTTTGTATGTTGTTAAAGTTGTTTATTAAGCTCATATCTATTTTACTACAATGTATTTAAATTGGTGGTCCTATTCTACTTTTGAAAGAACATTTTCATATATCTTAAGCACGTCTCCCCATGATCTTTCAGGTGGTTTATGATACCCTTTGTTCTCTATTGATTGGAGAATGCCATTCTTAATTGATCCAGAATCACCTGGCTTTGTGTAATAGGTTCCTGTATAATCTTTCATAGAATCTACAAGACCTCCCACCTGAGAAACGACCACAGGCTTTCCAAAAGACATTGCAATATGTGCGATGCCACTCTGGGAAGCTCTGGTGTAGGGAAGAACAACCACATCTGCAGCACTGAAATACAGAGGGATCATTTCATCCGGGACATATTCATCTACTAGAGTTATATGATTTGCATATTTGGAAGTTTTAATTGTTTCATAGATCAAGTTTCGTTCTTCCCATATCTCGCCAACAATTAATAATCTGCATTTATCTGCAATCTCTTCAGGTATTAAGTTAAAAGCCTTGATCAAATCGGGAATGCCTTTATATTTACGAATCAGGCCAAAAGAGAGAATAATAAATTCTTCTTTTATTTGCAGTGTTTCTCTAGCTTCTGAGCTGTCAATGGGTTCACCATACTGGTCATATAGGCCATGGGGCACTATATGGATCTTATCCCTATCAATTCCATATCTTTCAGAAACAAGCTGTTTATCTGTTTTAGAATGTGTGATATAACCATCCAGATTATTTCTTAATAGGCTCCCCATGAATTTAGAATATAATCGTATAGGCAAGATTGATTCTTCAAAAGGATCCACAACTTCGTGAAATTCGATAATGACTTTATTACCATTGATTTTTTTTGAGAACAACTTCAGTAATAGATGCAGATGTGCAATTGAAGAGGTCCACCACTGGAGGATGATAATATCGGGTTTTTCTCTTTTGAGAAAACTGTATGCATTGATCCAGGTTAATGGATTATTATAGTCCATTCCATCAAAAACATTAATATTTTCCTTAAAATCAAGCTTGGAGATATTTTTTCCTACATGCTTTTTCCCCGGAAATAAAAATGTAGGTAATAGTTGTCTGAAGCAGAGCACACATACTTCATATGATTCGGACATCTCGTTGGCAAGTTCGATTGTGTAATAACTTAAACCACTTATGAAACGTTTAGAAGGACCCACAATACAAATCTTGCTTTGAGATGACATTTATCTTCATCATTACATTATCTTTATATTAAACTAATGCCTAAGTGATGCCAGGAAACAAGTATGCTCAGAATAGTCCAAGTGTGTCCCAGGTATTCTCCCGACGTAGGTGGAGTGGAAACTCATGTCAAGGAAATAAGTGAGAGATTGGTTAAAATGGGACATACTGTGGATGTGGTTACAACAGATCCTACAGGTAAACTGCAATCAAAGGAATCAATTAATGGAGTCAATGTCACCAGGTTTAGGTCCATTGCTCCCGGAAATGCCTACTTTTTAGCTCCTCATATATACTCTTTCCTGAAAAAAGAAGAATATGATGTGGTTCATGCACACAGCTATCATGCATTTCCTGCTCTTTTTGCAGCTTTTGCCAATCCAAAGGGAAAATTTGTATTCACGCCACATTATCATCGAAGTGGTCATACATTTTTAAGGAACTTATTGCATAAGCCTTACAGATTACTTGGCAGGTCCATATTCTCAAAAGCTGATGTGGTGATATGTGTATCTGAATATGAAAAAGGACTTGTGTCGGAGGATTTTGATGTAGGGGTAAAAATAGAGAAGATTCCCAATGGAATAAATCTTTCAGAATTTGAAAACATCAGACCACAAAATAATGAAAATAACGAAAAGATTCTACTATATGTGGGCAGGTTGGAAGAATACAAGGGCGTACAGTACATAATCCAATCACTGCAAGAACTACCTGAGTTCAGACTGAAGATTGTTGGGAAAGGGCCTTATGAGGACGAACTTCGCAAACTTGCCAATCAGATTAGTGTCTCTGACCGCATTGAATGGTTACAGGATATCTCAAGGGATGAACTTTTGCAGTGCTATGCTTCTGCAGGTGTTTTTTTGATGCTTTCTAAACATGAGGCATATGGGATAACTGTTGCGGAGGCTTTGGGTGCAGGGGTACCTTGTATTGTTGCGAAGGGAAGTGCACTGGATGAGTTTGTTGATGGAGATACGTGCAGAGGAATGAAGTTACCTATTTTCCAGAAGCAATTAACCACTGAAATTGAATCATTAACGGAAGAAACAAAATTAAATGTGGGTATGACAAAAGATATGTTAATGGACTGGAATGAAGTTACACTGAAAACAGAAAATTCTTATATGTCTTTAAGAGATTCTTTTAATATTAAGTATCAAGCCTAAGTAAATCTGATAAAGGTATTGCTGTATATGAAAATTTTAATATCGGTGCAACATTTTGATCCTCCTGGTGGTGGAGCTGAACTTTCTTTGAGAAACTTAGCTAACAAGCTATCTGAAAACCATGAAGTTCATGTTCTTCAATCAGGGAAAAGCAACATGTCAAGAATTGTAGACAAAATTAGAATTATTGTAAAGAAAATTCCGATATATGACAATCATTGTTTGTTTCCAATTGTATTACAGGCAAATCATTGGAAAAAAATTCTCGTCGAAATTGTAAATGACATTAAACCAGATTTAATATTAACACAGTTAAACTTTGCACCACCGACTATTGATATTGCAGACAAATATAATATACCTTCTGTTTTTTTCATAAGAAGTTACGAGCACTTTTGTCCCGTTGCATTTGTCAGCGGAACTGAATGTGATAAACAGTGCCAAAATTGCATCGGATTTGAAAAAAAATTTCGCTTTTTTAAATTGGATAAATGGCTTAAATGGAATATTAACGCAATACAGAATGCGGATCTTGTAATTGCTAACAGTAAATTTGTTGCAGATATTACTAAAAAATGGTCTGGTATTAAACCATTTGTTATGTATCCAAGTATTGATGTGAGTAAATACAGGTGCAATGAACAAACGAATAAATATATAACCATGATAAAGCCAACGAAAATCAAAGGTGTAGATATCTTCTTGCAAATTGCAAAGTCTATACCAGAAAAAGAGTTTCTTGTAGTAGGAGGCGGAAAACGGCTATGGTTTGCAAAAAGGGTTAACAAGATTCATAACTTTAGTCTGATGGGATGGACCAAAAATATGGAGCAGGTGTATTCAAATACCAGACTTTTACTTGCACCTGCCATATGGCCTGAACCTTTTGGAAGAACAATTATTGAAGCAGGGGTAAATGGAATTCCTTCACTTGCTAGTGATTTAGGTGGGCTTCCCGAAGCTGTAGGTGAA
>Ga0163219_100100_pt1 | contig 22061 bp, 16 predicted proteins | sample MSEWel2016_04_06_FD_113150 | JGI IMG/M metagenome (GOLD analysis project Ga0163219, IMG submission 113150) | Subsurface microbial communities from deep shales in West Virginia, USA - MSEEL Well Study Marcellus 3H_2016_04_06 ...
GCTCTTCCATTCTTATGATCCATTCTAAAGACACCTACAAACTCTCCTTCAAAAGGAACTACTGCACTATTATAAACTCTTGCAGCAGATGGAGTTGGATTCCAATCAGTAATTGGATTAGCTAAATGGCGCCAAACAACTTGCTCATAACCTTCTGGCTTTTCCTCCCATGGCATATTTGCTAAACTTTCTCCAATAATTTTTACTTTACTCATTTAATCTACCTCCTAAAATTAATCTTTTTATTTTGATTGTATTTATATCTTAAATTCAAACATCCATAAGTAATTATCAAGCCTTATAAGAGATGTTTAAATTATGACTACTCAGTAATTTAATCCCCTGAAAATCAAGGTTATATATCTTATTATCTATATATATAGATAATAAGATTAACTATAGAGATTAAAATCACATCAATAAATTATAAGATCCCATATTGTAGCCTTATTTAAAAATAGGTGTACAATATAGGATCTTATGATTTAACAACTTATAGACTTATACCTATATAGCATTATAAAAGCAAATATAACTGTAGATAGTAATAACTCTATCCACTATTTTTAAGATTCTTTCTAAAAGGGGAAGATTGAATCAACTTATAGAAATTATTCTCTTATAGTAACTTATAATTTTCTAATATACTTATTACCCTTATATATTACATCTTAATTATATAATTTCAACACAGATAGATAAATAGAATAAACTTAGCTCTTTTTGTAATATGCTTAGAAAAAGATTAGTAATAATTTGGCTTAATTATAAAAACAAATTGGATTAGGTAGAATAAAAAATCAGCCACCCATCTAGATAAATAAAAACTAAATCTAGAAGGATGGCTGATTATAATTAATATCATAATCATTAAATCAAGCAAATATAAATAGGATTTACGCTGGTATAAATTTATAAATTCTTTATGCAGTTGCTTATCTATATTAATTTCTATGTACTACAATCTACTTCTGATACTAGCTATCTTAGCTCTAATATCTTCTGCTCCCACTATCTCTGTTACCATACAGACACATCTTGCACCTAAATCCCAAACTTGTTCTACATTATTCTCTTTAATCCCACCGATAGCTACAAAAGGAATCTCAATATTCTGAGCAACATACTCTAAATACTCTAAACCTACTGGGTCACAAACATCCTCTTTAGTATAGGTTTTAAAGATAGGTCCTACTCCAATATAGTCTGCCCCCCTTTTCACAGCATATTCAGCCTCTTGAGGTGAATGGGTTGACAGACCTATTATCTTATCTTCACCAAGCAGTTTTCGTACCTCTTCTAGAGGTAAATCCTCTTGACCGATATGTACACCATCTGCATCTATTACCAAAGCCAAATGGATATCATCATTAATAATGAAGGTTACCCCTGCTTCTTTTGTCAACTCTCTTAACCTCTGACATTCCTCATATTTATAGAGCATCTTTTTTTCCTTTTCCCGATACTGAATAATCTTAACTCCAGCAGCAATCATCTCCTCTACTACCTCAATATTGCTTCTTCCCAAAGAAAACTTTTCAGCAGTAATACCATATAAATCTGTAGTCAACTTATCTATCTTATTCATATTCTTCCCTCCAATACAGCCTCTAAAATTAAATCTGCCTGTTTAGCTGCCACTATATTAACTCGTGGAGATAACGGTGGATTATCATCATTTATCTCTGTGATAAAATCACCTACTATATAAAAATTATCATTGAATCTCTTAGTCTGAATTTGATCAGTATTTCCCCAACCAGCCAAACCTGAAGCAGAGACTAGAAATTTATCTGAATTGATATATTGCTCTACTATCAGCTTCTTACTCTTGATCTCATCAAAGGCCTCTACTACAATATCAGAGTCATCAAAGAATCGACTAATATTATCACTACTTACTCGTTCTACTATAGCTTCAACCTCTAAATCAGGATTGATTTTTAAAAGATTCTCCTTTAAAGCCAATACCTTCGCCCGACCTACTTGTTCACTGAAATAGAATTGGCGATTCAAATTAGAATACTCGATCTTATCAAAATCTACAATAACAAAGTGCTTAAAACCACTTCTTACTAAATTAAAGGCACAGTTAGAACCAAGTCCTCCTGCACCACCAATTCCTATTTTAACACCTTGTATCCTCTCTAAATTTTCTGCTCCGATATAACCTGCTAACGACTTCTCAAAATCATTCATTTAAATTCTCCTCTTATACTATAGATATCCAAGTCTAAAGTATAATTTATAATATTTTTATGTTTTGACTTTAACCCATCCACCCGTTACTCGTCACTGATTACTGCTATGCCTTATATCTGTTGCCAATCTTTAAAAACAGGCTGATAGCCTCTATTTAGAAGCAAATCTTTTACCTCTGCAACTGTTCTATCATCAGAGATATCAAATTGATTTACCCCTCTATTCTCGGCATAACCCCCAACTGCTGTTGATGACTCTGCTGACATCTTAGTGATACCCAAAGGTAGTAGATTATCCCTTAATTTATCACTCTCTCTAGTAGATAAACTGATTCCTAAACGAGGTAAAAAAAGCCTATAAGCTAAGATAATCTGTACCAGTGCAGGGTCATCTACAATTGAGTTTGGTTCAAAAGAACCCATATGAGGTCTAAGCCTTGGTAAAGAAAGACTAATCTCAGTATCCAAATATTTATTCTGTAGATAATTAGCATGTAAGCCAGCAAAAAAACTTTCTTTTCTCCAATCATCAAGACCCAATAAAGGACCGATATTGATTCGTCTCATACCTGCTTGACAGCCCCGTTCTGGAGCATCTAACCTAAATCGATAGTCCTTCTTAGGACCTGTAATATGTACCTGATCATAGATTTGTTCATTATAAGTTTCCTGATAGATAGTTAACCCATCAACTCCTGCGTCCACTAACTCCCTATACTCCTCAGTCTCCATTGGATAGACCTCAATAGCAATAGAGGAGAAATATTCTGTTAAAATCTCTATAGAATCTTTGATATATGAAACAGGACTATGCTTTCTTGATTCACCTGTTAGCACCACTAAATCTTTAATCCCTTTATTCACAATTGCTTTAGCCTCTTCCTTAACCTGCTCTAAGGTTAACTTATCCCTTTTAAATCCATTCTTTACATTAAAACCACAATAGGCACATTGATTAACACAGTAATTGGCTAGATAAAGAGGAGCATATAAGAAGATCACCTTACCAAAGTTCTGAACCGTTAGTTGATGAGCCTTCTGAGCCATCTCCTCTAAATAATCATTGGCTGCTGGCGATAATAATACCAAAAAGTCCTCCTCTTTCAACCTATCCTTAGCTAAAACCCTCTCTACATCATATCTATTGACTTTAGCAAAAAAATTATCTAAATCAATATTCTTTGCCCTTCTATACTCTTCATAAAAACTCATAACTACTCTCCTTTTAAAAACCCTGTTAATGGTGATGAAGCTGAAGCATAATCTTTAACTGCACCTGGTCCAGCCAGATAAGCTATTCTTCCTGCTTGTACGGCATAATCAAAAGCTTGAGCCATCTTGACTGGATCATTAGCTGTAGCAATAGCTGTATTAACCAAAACTGCATCTGCTCCCATCTCCATCGCTTCTGCTGCATGAGAAGGCTTACCTATTCCAGCATCCACAATGATTGGCAACTGAATCTCATCAATTAAGATTCTAATCAACTCTTTAGTCTTTAAACCACGATTAGAGCCAATTGGAGCCCCTAAAGGCATTACTGCTGCTGCACCTACCTCTTCTAACCTTTTAGCTACCATTAAATCTGGACTAACATAAGGAAGTACAACAAAACCCTCTTTAGCAAGAATCTCTGTTGCTTTAATCGTCTCTTGGTTATCTGGCATTAGATATTTGTTATCAGAGATAACCTCAATCTTAATCCAATTTCCACAGCCTGCCGCCTTAGCAATTCTAGCTATTCTGACTGCTTCCTCTGCTGTTCTAGCACCAGAAGTATTAGCTAATAAAGTAAAATCATCTGGAATATAATTAATCACATTCTCCTCTGGATTATCAAAGTCTACTCTGCGTAAAGCCATTGTTACTACTTGAGAGTTAGATGCTTCTAAGGTCTCTCTAATAACCTCTTTACTAGGAAATTTACCTGTCCCTGTAAATAATCTACTCTCTAACTCCACTCCACCAATTACCAATTTATCTTCTACCATTTTACCCACCTCCTACAAATCTAAGAACCTCTAAGCTATCTTGATCCTTCAAAAGAATCTCTTCCCACTCTTCTTTATTCACAACTCTTTTATTGTACTCAATTACTAAGCGGTCCAATTCTAGACCTTTTGACTTTAGAAACTCTGTCAGTCTTATCTCTTGCTCTAAACTCTCTTCTTGACCATTTACCTTTATTCTCATTTTTCCCTCCTTCATAAAATAAAAATGCTCCCTACGCAGGGAGCATTTTTAAGTAAGAAGCCCAATCTATTATCAAGCTTATCTATCTAAAATCGCTTCCCTACGCTGGTATTAACCAGATCAGGTTGAAGAGTTGGAGATAATCGGATAAATCCCCTCTCAGCCTATAAAATTAGGCACCCCTAGCTTTATATTCTATTGTAACCTTATTATAAATTATATCTACTTTAAATCTTTATTTCAATACCTTAGCCTAAAATATTATAGATTATTTTTTCAATCTTTTATTTGCTTCTACTACCTGATTGATAGCCTCCAATTGTTCTTGGGAGACCTCTGAACCTTCTTTAATCTTAAAATATAAGTTGGTAATTGCATGAGTTACTTCAGTCATTAAATCCTTTATCTTTTCAGCTGAATTCAAGGTCTCTTCAGTCTGAGCAGATACCTCTTCACTGGAAGCAGAAATCTCTTCAACTACTGTGTTGAGCTGTTCACTAGAGATAACCTGGGTCTCAGAGGAGGACATTACTGCTTTCATCTTATCTTCAACTTGCTTTGATAAATTATTAATCTCATCAAAGATATCAATAATACTCTCTTGAGAGCTATCCTTAGACTTACTCATTACAGCAACAGCAGTCTCTACCACCCCTTCAATCTCTTTAGTAATCCCTTTAACCTCTTTAGTAGCCTCTATACTTTCAGTTGCCAACTCTTTAATCTCTTCTGCAACCACAGCAAATCCTCTACCATGCTCACCAGCCCTTGCAGCCTCAATAGCGGCATTTAATGCCAATAAATTGGTCTGATCTGTAATTTGCATAATCTTATCAGAGATCTTTCCTATCTTATCAGCACTCTTTCTTAGCTCTTGCATTGTATCAGCAGTTTCATGAATGATTTTAGTTCCTGACTCTATCTTCTGACTTGTATTCTCTATACTCTGATAAGTATCCTTACCAGCATTTGAGATCAGCTTAGCCTGTTGAGATAATTGCTTAACCCCTTCTTGAACCTCCTGTAAAGATACTGATACTTCATCTACAGCAGCAGCCACCTCTACATTTCCAGAAATTAAATCCTTAATCACTGAAAAGGCTTGGGTAATCTCCTTATCAACCTCATCAGCAATTCCTTCCATCTCTTGAGATGTCTCGGTCACAGTCTTTACTTTACTAACAGCCTCATTTGTTCTTTCCTTAATTATAGTAGTCAACTTAGCAACTCCATAAGAAATAATAACTCCTAATACAGTTCCAATTAAAAGACTCAATAATACTATTACAGTTACTCTTCCCTTAATGATGTCAGTATAGTTAATTACCTGCTTAATATCTTGATCTAATTGCTCCCAACTATCTTTATTTAAATCAAGGTTGGCTAAATTAATACTGAGGACAAGATCATCAAGCTTTTTCAATCTCATCTTCTTTCGAATACCATTTCCTTCAAATTCTAATAATTCTTGAACATCATCTTTAAACTCATTATTTAATTCACTAACTTCATTTATTTTACTGAGCATTTTCTCATCATTAATATGTTCTCTCAAGCTATCAAGATGGTTCTTTAAAGAGTCATCTTTATTTAAAATTTCAAAGGCCTCTCGACTCATTAAATCAGTATATATCCGATAAATATTAAGCTGATTTAAAAATGAATCCCTAGATATCGCTGAATTTAACTTAACAGTTGGTATTACTCTTTTATTTAATTCATTAATTCTCTCACTAATTTGATTGGTGTTCTGCCAAATTATTCCTCCAGTTAATAGACTTACCACTATCAATAGCAAAAATCCTACTTGTACCTGTCTAACAATCGTTGTACTAGATAGTACCTTGGTCAAAGTTTTTAATAATCCATTAATCACTTTATTATCTCTTATCTTCAACTTTTTTATAAATTTTTTAAATTTGTTCATAATTTGCCCCCTCCTCTATAGCAAGTCTGTAAATTTGTTGGTCTAGTCCAATAAGGGCTTAGTAAAACTTATTATTTCTTATAAGTCCTTGCTTTTTCTATGCTCAAGCCTTAAAGATTAATATTAAAGCTAACAAAGTTATCATAAATCGCCATAAATAAAAAATTGCCTTACATCTAAACAAGTAGATCTATTATTACAAAAAAGTATATCGCCTTAAATCTTAGAACTGTTATAAGCAGAATTAAATCTTACCACTTCTTAATCAATTATAAGACTATATACTAAATAAAATTTAACTCTTACTACTAATTTTAGAATTTAACTTCTACTTATATAATTCTATTATTAATCTATAAATCCTCTAAGATACAGATATTTATTGAGAATTATATAAAAACATATAATAATCTATTAAGTTAACACCTTATGCTGATAGAATAAATAAATATTAAAGATCAATCTCCTTAAATAGAGCTTTATTCAAAAGGTTTTCCTTATTATAATAATTAAAGAGAATAACTGTATAATCTTCTCTTATATCTTTAGTGAAGTCATTAATAATATCGAAAATATTATATTTAAAGGTCTCAACTTGAATCTGCCGCTGTATCTGTCTCGAACTTAAGTCAGTTAATTCAGGTAGATATTCTTTCACCATCTCTTCATTATTGATAAAGTCCTTAAATCTAGACTTATAATCCTCAACTTCATATTTATTTAAGAAATCTGCTAAATCTACTTTTCTCCTTCCTAACAATAGATCAAACTTTAATATTTCATTGAAGATCTCCTCTTTATCTTGACAGTATTCTTGATAAAATTCCTGTAAATACTCATATAAACTCTCTAACTTATGGGAATATCGATAATACCCCTTCTGCTCCCAAAACTCAGCCAAAGACTCATACATATCAAAGGGACTCTCATAGAAGTTCTTCTCAATAAACTCGACACTATAATCAAAATGATGGGAATTGCCAAAGGTCTCTAAGACCTCTTCTATCATCTTTAATTTTAACATCTGACTATAACTTATCTTCTTATTTGCTAAAACTTCATAAGGTGGCATTGGAGTATAGATATATTCATACTCTTTTTCTCTTATACGTAAGCCAGAACCCTTGATTAACTTTAAAAACCCTAATTGCAGCCTTCCTGGTCTAAGCTGATAGACATCATTGAAGGATTTTCTAAAGCTCTGATAATCCTCTTGTGGTAGTCCAGCAATCAAATCCAAGTGTAAATGTATATTCTTAGGCTTAGATAACTTTCTAACCACTTCACTCAATCGTTCAAAGTTCATCTTCCGATCGATTAATTTTAAGGTCTCTGAATTGGTAGACTGTACCCCAATCTCAAACTGGAAATATCCTTGAGGTACTTTAGCTAAAAATTCAATTATCTCATCACTCAATAAATCTGCTGTTATTTCAAAATGAAAGTTCATCTCATGGTCACTTGGCTTATTCTCTAATAAAAACTTAAATATCTCTAAAGATCGCCTTGGATTACAGTTAAAGGTTCTATCTACAAACTTAACCTGTCTGACCTTAGCCTTAATAAATTTTAATAGCTCTTCCTTTACCCTCTCTAAAGAGAAATATCTCACTGAAGATAAGGTAGATGACAAGCAATATTGGCAGTTAAAAGGGCAACCCCGATTAGATTCAAAGTAAATTATCTTATTCTCTAAACCCTCCATACTCTGATAAGGAGATGGTATCTCATCTAAATTATCGATAACTGGTCGAGGAGGGTTTTTGATAATCTTATCATCCTCCCGATAGACCAAACCCTTTACTATAGATAAATCTCCAGTTGTAGTTAACTTGTTCAAAAACTCCTTAAAGGTAATCTCACCTTCACCACAAATAATATAATCCACACTAGGATTCTCTTCCATTGTTTTGATTGGGTCAAAGGATACCTCTGGTCCTCCTAATAAAACCTTTACATCTGGTTGTACCTTCTTTAAAAGGCTGATAATCTCTAAAGTCTGCTCTATATTCCAGATATAACAGGAAAAGGCGATAATATCAGCCTGCTGACGATAAAGCTCAGCTACAACATCATCACTATGCTGATTGATTGTATACTCCTCCAAATTAATATCAAACTCATCTTCACAGTAGCTCTTGATATACCGTAAAGCTAAGGATGAATGTATGTATTTAGAATTTAATGTAGTTAATAAGGTTTTCATGTTGATAACTCCTTTATTATAAATAATTTAATTAATAATTTTATATTGATACAATTTAGAAATATTGCTTCACTTTAAAAATTTAGAATTAAGAACTTTTTTAAGAAACATAAGCGGTATTTAAGTTATAGTCTAATGCTATTCTAAAATCAAAAATTCCAAATAAATTTAATATCTCTTATATAAGTATAGCGTGTTTCGTTGGGAAAGTAAGCGGTCTATTAAAAAGGAAATAATTCATCATAGAACTACTTTAATTAATTTAATTACTCAAGTTTTAGTTATAGGTGTTAGCGTTTTCCCTGTTTTTAAATGATTTTTTGCCTACTTTTTTATCTATGGACGCCCCGTAGGAAGTAGTCTTGGGCTGAAAAAGGTAGGTCGCCTTTTAGGCGAAACCTAAGATAATAAATTACTTTAAACTTTAGATTATAAGAATTAAAGGGATTTGTCAATTAATTCTTCAATTAGAACTGAAAAAGGAAAAATCCCTACTCCTGGGAGTAGGGACTAGAGCTAAATAGATCATTTCTGAGGTTTACTTGGAACAGAAATACTTGATAATGCGTTACCTGCTTCCATATCACTCTTATCTTGGACAGCTAAATCTCCTAAGGCAACAATACCAACTAAATTTCCATTCTCCACAATTGGTAATCGTCTGATTTGGTTCTCTGCCATCAACTGAGCAGCCTCTTCTACGCTCATTTCAGGATTACCATAGACCAAGTTTCCAGACATACAATTCTGTACTTGATCATTAGCATTTCCATTTGCAGCAGTATTACGTATAGCAATGTCACGGTCTGTGATAATACCAACAGGTTGAGCTCCATTAGTAACTGGAACAGCACCTACATTAAGATTTTTCATAATCTGTGCTGCTTCATTGACAGTAGAGTTAGGAGCAACAGTGGACACGTTACTGGTCATAATATCTCTAATTTGCATGTTGATTATCCTCCTCCTTTTCAAGATTAGGATGTGTAATTAGAGTTTTTTAATTCTAAATAAGCTAATCATTTTTAATCAAATATGATAAATTTTAACAATATGCTATTCATTAGGATATCTAGTCTTCAAATAATAAAATAAACTATTCTCCAATCACCAAGTAACTACTAATTAGAATAAGTACTCCTCCAATAAAAGTTGAGATAGTAGGTATCTCCCCTAAAAAGACCCTTGCAAATAAGATTGCACTTAAAGGATCAAGATAACTTAATATTCCTACATCGCGTTGAACCTTGCTCAACCTCAATCCCTTTAGATATAAGATTAAAGCTAGTGCTGTATGGATAATTCCGATAATAGCTAATAAGAAAAGTGAAGAGAGCTTTGGTAACTCTCCCTGCCAAGCAAAGGGAAATAATATAAGCATAGAGATACCTGTCTGCACTAAAGTTAAGTGTCGAACAGAGATTCCATCGATCTTCTTAGAAAGAAGGGTGAATAGAGCATAACAAAAAGCAGCTATTAAGCCATAACCTATTCCTGTTATACCTTCTAAAGTTATATTCTTGTTAGGGATCAAAATCATAATAAATATACCTAAGAACCCTAAAGCTAAGGATATCACTCCTCTCCCAGTTAACCTCTCTTTTAAAAATAAAATTGATAGTAACACAAGCAAGGCTGGAGAAGTATAATAACTTAAAGTAGCACTAGCGACACTTGTATTCTTAATTGCTTGAAAGAAGAATACCCAGTTTAAAGAGAGTACTATTCCAGAAACTATCAGTAAATATTTATTATTTTTCTCTAAAGATATTTGCATATCATTTTTGTAAACTGACATAAGTAATAAAAATAAAAAAGCAAAAAATACTCTATAGAAGACAATTAGCTCTGACGGATAAGGAAGCCAACGGACAAATAGCCCAATACTACCCCAAATTAGCATAGCAACTATAATAAATAAGTAGCCCAATTTATCTTTACTTAACAAAGCATAATCCTCCCTTTCTAAACTACAATAGATATACTATCAACGGAATTGTTAACACTGATAATAATGTACTTAAAAATACCCCTTCAGAAGCTAAAGCCGCATCGCCACCAAACTCTTGGGCAAAGATAGCTGTATTAGCAGCAGCAGGCATTCCTGTTAAGATTACCGATACACCTAAAACTAATGGATTTAATTCTATTGGTAAGGCTTTTAAGATAAGCAGTACACCAATAGGTAGGATAAGTAATCTAATGGCACTAACAGCCCATAGTTTCCAATTATAAAAGATCTCTGTCAACTTAACCTGTGCCAATATAGAACCTACTACCAACATAGATAAAGGTGTAGTTGAATGACCTAATATCTCCAAAGTCTCTGCAATGGCTATAGGTAACTTAATGGAGAATACAAATAAAAGAAAGCCAATTCCTACCGATATAATCCCAGGATTAAGTAGCTCACTAAAATTAATCCCTTTATCTTCCTGATGGCTACGGCTCATAATCATTACTCCCAAAGTCCAAATTATCACATTAAAGAGTAGATTATAAATCGCTGCTAAAAACAATCCTTCAGAACCAAAGATAACAGCAACTACAGGATAACCCATAAATCCTGCATTAGAGAAGATTAAGATAAATTGAAAGATATCACGCTCTTTATCTGTAGTCGGCAATAGCCTGATTACTAAATAAGAGAATAAAATCATAATTATGTAGATACCCAAAGTTATCAAAAATATATTTTTTAAGTTACTTAAGCGCTCTAAAGTGAAGTCATAATTCATAGAATCAATAATTAAAGCTGGTAAAGTCAGATAGATAATAACATTGGTTAAGTTCTTACTAAGATGCTCATCAACAACCTTTAATCTTTTAATAATAAATCCTGATAAAAGAAGAAAAAATAAGATTAATGTCTGATTAAATACAGTAGAAAAATTCATTTTTATCACCCTTTCTAAACTTTAATTGATATAATAGTCTCATAATAAAATCAGCAACTACATATATTATATTGTTTTTCTAAAAAACTGTAATATAATTAAATTATAAGTCTCCTGTCAAAAGCAATCTAATATAAAGGAGGAGTTAACTATGACTTGTTATTATAGACTCAAGGATTTAAGTGAAGACTTTGAGTTAAATCCAAAATTCTTACAAGACTATCTCAAAGGATTGACCATCAATAATAACTCAAAATCTGTAAATGAAAATAATAGTAACTACTATTTAAATAGTGATAATCTGATTAAGCTACTGGATTTGGTTAAAGCAGATTATCTTTCCTTTGATATACCACTACTAAACTTTATTATCTGCCATAGATTCAAAGATTTAATTAAAGATAATAATATAATCCTACAATTTACTAATCGTAGTAAGCTAATACAACAAAGGGACTTAAGTAAATTTGAAAAGCTGCCAGAATCTCTAAAAGAGGATTATTATCACTTTGCTGATAAAGTCTTGGCTTGGATTAAAACCAAATTATTCTCTGACAATTTGACCAAAATTATTATAGACAGAATAACTAACTGTAATAAGCAGAATAATGCAGATATAAGAATTACCTTTTATGAAGGTAGTCAAGTTGATGATCTATATCTAATTGTCCAAAAGGAAATAGATAATCTCAAAGAGTTAAAGCTCAATCAATCTAACAAGGAAATCAAGAATAATAATCACCTACTTGCCCAGCTTAAAAACATACTGAATAATTCAGAAGATATTCTATTAGATATGAGCAAATTATTAGAAAAAATTAATGATGAACAGCATATCCGCCAGATATTTAAACTAATTATCGGTGTTGAATCCTCTTATAGAGTAGTCACTTCACCAGATCTGATGATAATTGGCTTTAATAAATTAAACCTACCAAGCAAATTGGAAGTCAACTATAATAATAACCTCGAACTAAACTTTAATAATGGTTGTAGCTTTATCTGCCAAATAGAAGAGAATAATGATTCTAAAAAACTAGTCATAAATCTAGCTGATTTGCCCAAAGACTTAGAATTAATCTCATTATAAATTATAAGATTAAACCTAAGTTTAAGTTTAAGAATTATACTTGAACTTAAACTTAGCCTAAACCGCTTCCTGCTCCAGTAATGACTATGACCTTCTCTTCTAACATCCCTACACTCCTTTTGTATTATTTTAAACTATAATCTTCAAGCTGTCCATTGCTATTAATTCTGCCCTATAATTATAATTATTATATTTTAATAGATAAGAGGACTATAGGGATATTACACTACTTTTACTTTAAAAAGTGAGCAAACTTTTTTATTAATCCCAAAATATCTACATAAGTCAAAGCCCCCCTTGCTAAACAAGAGGGGCTTTAATCTATTAATACTTAATCTTAGAGTCAAAATCAGTCTTACTTAAACATATCAAAGTACTCTTCTACTGTAGGGAATTTACCTAAAATAGCTGCTATAGCTGCTACATGGGCACTACCTAAGTAAGTTTGAGAGTCAGCTGGTCCAATTCTAGATTGATAATTTCTAGTTGTAGTAGTTAATGCTGTAGAACCAGCACCAATTCTACGCTTATTACCCATACATAATCCACAGCCAGGCATAGTAATAGTAGCTCCAGCTGCTGTTAATTTAGCAAGACTACCATCACTAGCTAGTTCATTATAGATATCTCCAGAAGCAGGACAGACTACAAAGTTAACTTCATGAGGGATCTTATGCCCTTCTACTATTCTAGCCGCTGCTCTAATGCTCTCTAAATCCCCACCGACACAGCTACCGATAAATACTTCGTCTAATTCTACTCCTGCTATCTCTGATAAAGGTGCTACATTATCAGGATGATGTGGTTTAGCTACTAATGGCTCAGTAACCTCTCCTAAAGGAATTTCGATAGTAGCTGCATAATCAGCATCGTCATCACCTTTAAGTAGAACTGGATTAGCTAGATACTCTCCCATAGCTTTGATTGTATCCTTTACTGATGGTGACTTTTGAGCATCAGGTCTAGATTTCAAGTACTCTAAATTACTCTTAATTGCTTCAGTTGTCACTTCATCAGCTGGAACAGTACCAGCAGAAGCACTTCTCTCTGCTACTGCATTTGTCAAGATATATCTCTCATCAGCATCTAAGAACTCTACACCCTCCATCTCGATAATTCTACCAGTATAAATATCTTTACCAACAGTCTTATCAGCATAAACTACCAATGTAGAGACTAAATCTCTAGCAGTAATTCCTTCTTTAGGCTGCCCCTTGAAGATAACTCTAACAGACTCGTCCATAGTCATAGTCTGCTTACCATACTTCATTGCTCCAGCAATAATATCAGAAGCAGCTGGGAAAGATACTCCAGTTGGGGTTCTAGTATGAGAATCTCCTCCTACAATTACATCTGTCGGTAATACAAACCGGTTACCAATAGTATGAATGATACCTTCTCCAGTCTCTAGACAGACTCCACCACGCTTTGTCACAAATTCATCAATGAACTTATGTCTGTTTCTATCTTCACTAGATGGACATTCTCCAGTATGGCATAAACTCTGTACTACAAATTCAGCTCCAAAGTCTCCACCTGCCATCAATTGATACTCCTCTAAGGTCATTGGACCAGTAGTATCTTGGGAGAATACACCTCTGATTTTTACTTCAGCAGTCTCTCCTGCTAAGATGGTATCCTTTCCATCTAATCTATTCATCGCTACAATCTTTTGAGCAAGAGTCTGTGGTACTCTCTCTTCCTCTTTTTCTACTGGTGCAGGAACTTTACTCTGGTCAAAATCAATATCATGATCTAAACAATATTGAACGGCCCACTTCTGTAACTCATTACCTGCATCAAAGTAAGTCATTCCTCCAGCAGCTATCTTATCTAATTGGAAAGGAATCGGTAACTTAACATCTATCTCATCTTCTCCATTAATTATCAATTTTTTATTCTCTATATCTACTTCTAAGTTATCTCCTTCATTAATACTATCTGTATCACAGATAACTGGTAAGATAGCAGATGCCATTAAAGAGATTTTAAAGATTGGAGCCATACTCTTAGCAACAACTACTCCTCCAGCCTTCTTCTCTGGTTCACCATCAACTGGCTTACCTAAGACCTGTAACATAGTATAAGTAGCAGATTTTCTAGAAGAACCTTCCCCTAGTGCCGAACCTGCTACAAAGAAGATATTCTCATTCTTCTCTTTTAATGCTTTCAACCTGTCCATAAAGTCTGCTTCATCTTCTCTACCATCCATAATAAACTGTGCATGTAGTGGATGGTCAGTTCTACTATCAGCATTCTTAGATGGACTTAAATGTCCTGTAGTAATATTGTTTCCTACCTTAATCGATAGCCCTTGATATTTGTCAGCTAGCTTCCAGCCTTGAGCAAACTTTCTTTCTGCCCAACTCTTAATTACATCTTTAACTGTACTATTATCCTCAGCTAAAGCTACTAATCTATTAAACTCAGAAGGGTTAACCAATACTGTATCTTTAAGTATATCTAGTATCTCTTCAGTATAGTAACCTTCTTCTAATAAAGTAACTAGCTCTACAGCAGCAGCTCCCCCTTGCATCTTATCTAATAATTCTAAAGCATCATTTTTAGATAAGTAATCACTGCTTAATTGACCTCTAACAAACTTAGCTAATCCCTCAGCCTTTGCATAAGAAGATGGGAATGTTCCCCTTCTTACCTCTTGAGAGATCAATCTCAAAAGTAACTTATCTAAACTCTCTTCTTCAAATATAACAAAATTCTCTTCCGCTAAATTATCTAAAGTTAGACCTTCAATAACAGCCTCAACCTCTTCTTTACTTAAAGGTCTTGGATCTAAACTATAAGTTTTCTTCCGCTCTATAGCTTTTTCTTTATAAGCCTCTAACACTGCTAATAACTTCTCCATGCTCTCCTCCTATGATAAATATTTTTAATTAATTATACAATAAAATTTATAAATTTACAAATTGGCTGATTTACTTTATTTAGGATTAAATCCATATATCAATAATAAAAGCTCCCAGTTGGGAGCTTTTATTATTGATGGTTTTCTGCTATTTCTTCTATCTTAATCTGATCTTCAGTACTTAAAATCTTATCAAGGTCTAAAATAATAATTAACCTTTCTTTTAACTTAGCAATTCCTTCTAAGTATTCAGTCTTAATTCCTGCTATTCCTTTCTTAGGAGCAGCAATCTGCTCTTCTTCAATTCGAATTACCTCAGAAGCATCATCTACAACAAAGCCAACGTCTATATCATTAATCTTAACAACTAAAATCCTATCCTCCCCTTGATCATTAAGGGGAAAGTCCAATCTTTTTCTTAAATCGATAATAGTGATAATATCTCCTCTAAGATTGGTAATTCCTTCAATAAAACCTGCTGCTTGGGGCAATTTAGTGACTGGCTGTGGTTTAAGAATCTCCTGCACCTTATTAATCTCTACTCCAAACTCTTCAGAAGCTAACTTAAAGACAATAAATTGATTCATAGTTCCCATATTTAACTCCTCCTATAATTATTTATATAATACCATTGTACTGATCTTAGGTACCATTACTCTCTGATTATCAATGACCTCTAATACTTCAGTCCCAGCTCTCTCCTCTTTAACGACTACATTCCATTTATCATCTTCAGGCAGTATTACCTCTTTACTTTCATGATTTGGATTAAAGATAACAACTATCTGCTTCCAGCTATCATTATTAGCATTATCCTTTAATTGATAGATAATTATGCCATCAGCAGCCTCTAAAAATTCTAACTTCTCCCTAATTTCTTCAGAATCTCTCATCCTAAAAGCAGGATGCTCCCTTCTTAATTCAATTAAACCTTTATTGTAAGCAAAGGATTCAAAGTTCTTAGTCTTCCTTTCCCACTCAATCTGATTAATATCATCAGGTGAATTATAACTATTAGCAACTCCATACTTTGTTCTTAAAAGCTCAACCCCCCCATGTAAGAAGGGAATACCTTGAGAGGTCAAGACTATAGCATTACATAAATTATTCATCCTAACCTTATTTGCTCGGCTATCTACAGGATTACTCTTCTCAATCTTATCCCATAATGATAAGTCATCATGTGCTGAAACATAATTAACAACTTCATTGGGATTAGCAGCAAAAGAGTTTATAGCTGCCACAATACCCTCTTTTACATGGTTTATATTGCTAATCTTTCCAGTCGCATAGCCTCTATCCTCTCCTCTAGTACTTCCTTTTACTGCATCTCTTAAATTATCATTAAAAACTCCAATACCCAAATTTCTCTGTTCCCCTTTGCGCATTTGAAGCTCCCCAGGTAATGGAGAATAGTCAGCCATCCAAGGCTCTCCATAAATTAGAATATTAGAATCAATTTCCCTAAGAGTCTTCTCAATTAATTTCATCGTCTCTTTATCATGTAAAGCCATCAAATCGAATCTAAATCCATCAATATGATACTCTTCAGCCCAATACTTAACAGACTCTACGATAAATTTACGTACCATAGGAATCTCTGAGGCAACTTCATTACCACAACCTGAACCATTAGAGAATTCTCCATTATCCTTAAAACGATAATAATACTCAGGAGCCAACTTACCAAAACTTGAAGTCAAGGTAGCATAAGTATGGTTATAGACAACATCCATTACAACTCTAATTCCATTCTTATGTAAAGATAAGACCATCTCTTTCAACTCTTTGATTCTAGCTAAAGGATCTGTTGAATCCGTCGAATATGAACCCTCTGGTACATTATAATTCATTGGATCATAGCCCCAATTATACTCTTCATCTTTACTCTCATCTACACTTCCATAATCAAATATGGGTAATAAGTGAATATGAGTAATTCCTAACTCCTTTAAATGATCAATTCCAGTTTTAATATCTGTACCTGCTAATGTAGCTCCTTCTTCAGTAAATGCTAAATACTTTCCTTTATATTTCATTCCAGAATTTTCAGAGATAGAGAAATCTCTTACATGCATTTCATAAAGAACTGCATCCTCAATTTCTTCAAAAATCGGTCTTTTATCTCCTGCCCACCCACTTGGGTCTGTCTCTTTTAAATCAACTACTGCTCCTTTAACTCCATTTTGAGAAACAGCTCTAGCATAAGGATCTACAGCATAATTAACCTCTTCATCACACTCAACTTTATATTGGTAAAATTTATTCTTATGATTCCCAGAAACATTTACTGTCCAAACGCCATTCTCCTTCTTTTCCATCTCATATACTTTGTCAGCCTCTTCTTCATCAAAGTTCTCACCATATAATACCAAACTTACTTTATCAGAGTTGGGTGACCAGACAGCAAACATTGTTTTCTCAGGTGTATATTGACAACCTAGCTGTTCATCGCTATATTCCAAATAGACTCTTTCAGATTCAGAAAATCTATCCAAGTAGTTATTCACTTTACCACCTCTATTTTAAATAATTATATAAATCTAATAAATTATTAAGAATAAGCGACTATTACTTATACTTAAGATTAGACATTATTACAAAAAACTCCTTTATAATTCACTTAAAACTTAGGTTACAGGATACAATAAAAATTCTAATAAATAGATTATCTACCTGTTAAGATCGATAAAATCTAAATATCAATTTTTGAGTAAAAAATAATACATTATACCTTAGTATTACCAGAATATAATATTATATCTAGAATATATTGAAAGTTAGCAACTAATATTCTAAATAGAAAGTGAAATCAAATAAAATAGATATCTTAGTAGTTAAAATTAATTTATACTATAAGAATATTTTTATGTATAACCTATTAATATATGCTTAAAACATAATTATTAAATATATCAAAAGCTAAATAAAGATATAATTCTATAATCATCCAATTTTTAAATAAAGTCTAACTATGCCATTATAGAATGATAATGTGACACTTTATGTTTTGGTGGTTGGATAGTTAGGGGTGGTTTACACGAAGAGTCATCTTTTTAGACTCGTAGGAGGTAGTTAGGTTTAACCTAATCATCCAACCACCTATCTATCGAACACCTAAAAATGTTTTAATATCCCCATTGCCTTCACTTTAGGATTAGACACCTATAATAAATAGGAGTCAGCTTGTATACAAGCTGACTCCTGATCTAAAATAAACTCAAACTATAAATGGAAAATTTAAAGATAAAAGAATTGAACTGATTAAACGCCTAGATTTTAATCCACCTTTTTGTTTCAAATCCCCACTACAATTTGAACAATGTTCAACAATAGTATAGTTCACACTACCACAATCTTGACACTTTACTTTACTTCTCATGATTTTCGACCTCCTTATTCTCTTATAGTCTTATAGTAGAAAATCACTTATAAAATTATATGCTTTCTATATCTTTATTATAACATAATAGATACAATTTTACAAAATGCTTAATTCTAAAAATCTAAAATTATTTTTGCAACGCGCCCTGAAGGTGCTCTTCCTGAAGAAGTAGTCCTGGGCTGAATCTCGCGAATAGACGCGAATTTAAACCAAAAGATTTTAAATCTTTAATTTAGTCTTTTAATATCTAATTCACCCCAAGAGTACTTCTTCGGATAAATCTCTACGGGTTTGAGTAGCTAACCCTTCGCGGGATTTTAATTTTTATGGTCCTTCTCAGGGCGTTGCTGAATTAATTTGTTTTTCGTGTCATATATAGAAGAATATAGTTTTCAATATTTTTCCATATGAGCACCAGAAAAACACCTATCCTGAATAAATTCAAAATAGGCATCCTTCTAAGCTTAAATTTATTATAATAGTCTAATGATATTAAACATTATTAGTTGTTTTCTGGAGCGTAAACTAATCTGTAGTAATCGTTTAACATTCTATCTGCAGAGAATTTAACATAAGTATCTTTATGACTTTCTTTCATCATTCCTACCCACTTCTCTTTGTCAGCGTAAGTAGGTAATACTTGATTTAATAATATATCATAAAGATTGTTTACATCATATTCGTCTAATTGAGCAATCTTTTCGTCATAAGAACCTTCGAAGTCCTCAGCAGTTTTAGCTTCTACACCGTCTGGAGAGATAGCCCAACCATTTACACCATGGTTACAAGCTTCTGGCCACCATCCATCAAGGATACTTAAGTTTAATACTCCATTCATAGCAGCTTTCATACCAGAAGTACCACTTGCTTCTTTAGGTCTACGTGGGTTGTTTAACCAGATGTCACAACCTCTAGTTAATGCAGCACCAATAACCATATCATAGTCTTCTAAGAATACTACGCTATTAGAATACTTGTCTGCCATTTCAATAAGTCTAGCAACAATCTCTCTACCTTTGTTATCTAATGGATGTGCTTTACCAGCAAATACGATTTGAACTTCACCAGACTTTAAGTACTCTTCAATAACTTCTGGCTTACTGAAGATAAAGTCACTTCTCTTATAAGGAGCAGCACGACGAGCAAATCCAATTAATAATTTATTTGGATCTAACTTAACTCCATTTCTCTCTTCAATTAAGTCTAATAAGTCTTGTTTAGCTGCTTGGTGAGCATCCCAAATCTTATTAGTATCTCCACCTTCAAATGCACTAACTACTCTCTCATCTGTCCAAGTACCTCTATGAACACCATTAGTGATACCTACGATTGGAGCAGCACCATCTACATGGCTCCACATCTCGTTAGCAGTTTGCTCATGTAAGCTAGCAACAGAGTTAGCATTTCTAGATAATCTTAGTCCTGCTGCAGTCATACTGAATGGAGCATCACCAATAGCTACCATCTGTTCTGTATTTAAGTGTAAATAAGCACCCATATACTTTAATAATTTATGTGGATGAACTTCGTTTCCAGCTGCAACTGGAGTATGTGTAGTAAATACTACATTCTTTCTAACCTCTCTTAATGCATCATCAAACCACATACCTTCATCTTCCATCTTCTCTCTTAATAACTCAATTCCTGCAAATACAGGATGGCTATCATTGAAATGGTAAACATCAGGCTCAATACCTAAAGCTCTAAGAGCTCTTACTCCACCAATACTTAATACCATCTCTTGAGCAATTCTGTGCTCATTAAATCCACCATAAAGTCTATCTGTAATCCACTCATCACCAGCATAGTTTTCTGGTAAGTCAGTATCTAATAAATACAAATCAGCATTGTTAAAGCAATCTACTTTCCATACCTTACACCAAACATCTCTTTCTCTAATTTCTACTTTTACCTTTACACCAGTATCTTGTAAGAAATCATACTTTTCTGTCTCAACTGGATAAGCTTTGTAAGGTCTTCCTTTTTTAATAATCTGTTCATTATAACCTTGTTTCCACAACATACCAATTCCTATTAGGTCACGATTTTGATCATAAGCAGCTTTCATGTGATCCCCTGCTAAGATTCCTAATCCTCCAGAATAAATTTTAAAGTCACTAGTAATACCATACTCCATACAAAAATATGCTACTTTTGGTTCTTGATTAGCCATAATTCTCCCCCTCTTATAAAGTTATCTTTTTAATATATAATATGCTTCTTAAAAAAGAAGCGGTGTTTACATTATTTCCAAAAAGACAGTTCTGTAAACACTATAATACTCATTGACTGTAATTAGAGCAACTTCTTTACTGAAAAAATTACCTAAATATTCCAATTATTCTGAAAAATAGAATATTATAAAATCACAATTCTTTAGCCATTAATTAGAATATGATTATGAAGCCATTACAATACAAAAAGACCCCCAATTAACATAAATAACATGTTAACCGGGGATCTCACAAAGTGTAACCTTGCCCTCAAATTTTTAATAAATCTATAATAATGGACGCAATTAATTTTTAATTTATAAGACTTCATAATTTCTAATTTTTATGTAAGAGTAACAAATGCCTCTCTTAACAATTTTTATTATATCATATTCTTGAAAAATGTCAAATAAAAAATTAATCTGTTCTAAAAATAGTAATAAATCTCTAATCTTTTTATCATTAGTATTCAGTAAATAACCAAAGCTATAATAACTTCAATTGCTCAACTCCATCTTCTGTTATATTCGACAAAGTTATACCAATCAGCCTTATCTTCTTATCTAAAACAACCTCTTCAAGCAATATTTCTGCCAATCGATAAATGTCTTCCTGTTTAGAAATGTTCCCTTCAATAGTTCTGCTTTTTGATAACTCTTCAAAATTTTCATATTTTACTTTTAAAGTAATCGTCTTACCCTTAACATTTTTATTACTTGCTCTGTTAGCTACCTCTTTGCTCAAATCCTTTAGATAACCTCTTAGCACCCCTTTATCTCTTGTATCATACCTAAAAGTAGTCTCTTTGCCTAAAGATTTTGGTAAACCAGGTGGAGTAACCTTTCTATAATCCTCACCTTGAGCTAGTTTATATAACTGATAACCTCTCTTCCCAAATTCTCTTATCAGTAAACTTCTATCTCCTTTAGCTATATCAGAAATCTTATAAAAGCCAAGCTCCTTTAATCTTTGAGCAGTTTTAGGACCAACCCCCCATAAATTATTTACATCTAAAGGAAAGATGACCTCTTTAGCCTCAAAAGGGGAAATTATCTTAAAGCCACTTGGTTTGTTAAAGTCAGA